>Ga0209185_1000965_pt1 | contig 27799 bp, 21 predicted proteins | sample SidtaG_2_FD_187425 | JGI IMG/M metagenome (GOLD analysis project Ga0209185, IMG submission 187425) | Marine algal microbial communities from Sidmouth, United Kingdom - Sidmouth_Asex2 metaG (SPAdes) (version 2) | ecosystem: Host-associated > Algae > Red algae > Unclassified | place: Sidmouth... | reverse complement strand
TGTACTTTCGTTAATACCGCAGAGATTGCAGCTGTTAACGTGGTTTTACCGTGATCTACGTGTCCGATTGTACCTACGTTTACGTGTGGTTTATTACGTTCAAATTTTGCTTTAGCCATTTTAAAATTACCTTAAAGTTTATTAAAAGCGCAGCCATGTTGACCGAGCTAGACTTTCACTAAATATTAAGTGAGCGCCTTACGAGAATTCATTAGAATCCATTAGAGTTTGTTAATAAGTCGAGTACTTTCTGAGGTGCTTCACTGTATTGCTGAAACTCCATCGAGTAAGACGCTCGCCCTTGAGTGGCACTGCGCAAGGCAGTTGCATAACCAAACATTTCAGATAGTGGTACAGTTGCATTCACTATTTTAGAGCCTGCAGGCCCTTCGTCCATGCCATCGATTAATCCGCGACGACGATTTAGATCGCCAACGACATCACCCATGTTTTCTTCTGGCGTTGTTACTTCAACTTTCATCATTGGTTCTAACAGTACAGGAGAAGCATCAATAGCTCCCTGTCTAAAGCCCATTGATGCAGCTACTTTGAACGCCATTTCGTTTGAATCAACGTCGTGAAAAGAACCGTCATAAAGGGTTACCTTTACATCAAGCATAGGATAACCGGCAAGTACACCACTGTCCATTTGCTCACTACAGCCTTTTTCAACTGATGGGATAAATTCTTTAGGAACACTACCACCAACAATTTCGTTAACAAACTCGAAACCAGCACCTTCTGGTAAAGGTTCCATTTTCAACCAAACATGACCATATTGACCACGACCACCTGATTGTCGTACAAATTTCCCTTCAACTTTTACAGTTGAACGGATAGTTTCACGGTAAGCAACTTGAGGATTACCTACATTACACGAGACACTAAATTCACGTTTCATGCGTTCAACCAAAATATCAAGGTGCAACTCGCCCATTCCTGAAATAACGGTTTGCCCTGTTTCTTCATTAGTTTCGACTCTGAATGAAGGATCTTCTGCAGCAAGCTTACTTAGCGCTAAAGATAATTTTTCTTGATCTGCTAATGTTTTAGGTTCAACAGCCACTGAGATAACAGGTTCTGGGAACTCCATACGCTCAAGTGTTATTACATGATTAGGATCACAAAGTGTTTCCCCAGTAGTCACATCTTTTAAGCTTACGGCTGCAGCAATATCACCTGCATGTACTTCTTTTATTTCTTTTCTGTCGTTGGCATGCATTTGCACAATACGACCTAAACGTTCTTTTTTACCCTTTATTGGGTTATATACAGTGTCACCAGTTTTTACAACACCTGAATAAACTCGAAAGAACGTTAATGTCCCCACAAATGGGTCGTTTGCGATTTTAAACGCGAGTGCAGAAAACGGAGCTTTATCATTAGCTTCGCGGGTGTCTGCAGTTTCATTTTTATCGTCATTAATACCGGTAATTGCTGGAACTTCTACTGGAGATGGTAGATATTCAATAACAGCATCTAATACTGCTTGAACACCTTTGTTTTTAAAAGCAGAACCGCAAGAACATAAAATAATTGCATTTTTTAAGGTTCTAGCTCTTAAGCCTGATTTTATTTCAGCTTCTGATAGCTCACCATCTTCTAGGTATTTATCCATTAATTCTTCCGAAGCTTCAGCAGCCTCAGAAATTAAATTTTCGCGCCACTCTTCGGCTTCATCCTGCAATTCAGCAGGGATCTCTTCATAAGTAAAAGTCATACCCTGGTCTTCTTCATTCCAGTTAATGGCTTTCATCTTGATTAGGTCGATTACACCTTTAAAATTTTCTTCTGAACCAATAGGTAAATGGATAGGTACTGCATTAGCTCCCAAACGCGTTTTAAACTGTTCTACAACAGTTAAAAAGTTAGCTCCGGTGCGATCCATTTTATTGACAAAAACAATACGCGGAACAGCGTATTTTTCCATTTGACGCCACACGGTTTCTGTTTGAGGTTGTACACCTGAAGAACCACACAGTACAAGTACTGCTCCATCAAGTACACGTAAAGAACGCTCAACTTCAATGGTAAAGTCTACATGACCAGGGGTATCGATTATATTAATGCGGTGATCGTCGAATTGGGCATTCATGCCTTTCCAAAAACAAGTAGTAGCGGCTGAGGTTATTGTTATTCCTCGCTCTTGTTCTTGTTCCATCCAATCCATGGTAGCTGCACCATCGTGCACCTCACCAATCTTATGTGAAAGGCCAGTATAGAATAGTACCCTTTCTGTAGTTGTCGTTTTACCGGCATCAACATGAGCACAAATACCAATATTTCGATACCGCTCAATAGGGGTCGTACGTGCCACAATTACATCCTCTTTCTGAGTTTTATACTCAGATGATAAAAAGTTGTGATTACCGTTTTATGACAAACGGTAATCACGACAAACACTTCTCTACCAACGGTAGTGAGCGAATGCTTTGTTTGCTTCAGCCATACGGTGAACGTCTTCACGTTTCTTAACCGCTGAACCTTTGCTGTCAGACGCATCTAACATTTCGTTAGCTAGGCGCTGAGCCATTGATTTTTCACCACGTTTACGAGCTGCGTCAACTAACCAACGCATGGCTAGTGCATTACGACGAACTGGACGTACTTCAACTGGAACCTGGTAAGTAGAACCACCTACACGACGCGATTTAACTTCCACTTGTGGGCGGATGTTTTCTAACGCTTCTTCAAAAAGCTCTAACTGAGGCTTTTCAGATTTCTCAACTAAAATGTCTAGTGCACCATATACAATTTTTTCTGCAGTAGATTTTTTCCCATCAACCATAAGGATGTTGATGAATTTTGCTAAAAGTTCATTATGGAACTTAGGATCTGGCAATATTTTACGTTGCCCTACGACGCGTCTTCTTGGCATCTTAATTCTCCGTTGTATTCAGGATTAACCCAAAATGTAATATGTTATTTGGCCTTACTTAACGTTTCTAATCTGTGCCCATTTATTATTTGAGCAAAAGAATGGGAAACTTAAGATTTAGGTCGTTTAGCACCGTATTTAGAACGGCCTTGTCTTCTATCGCTTACACCAGAACAATCTAGCGCGCCACGAACGGTGTGATAACGCACACCAGGTAAATCTTTAACACGACCACCACGAATTAATATTACGCTATGCTCTTGTAAGTTGTGACCTTCACCACCTATGTATGAAGTAACTTCGAATCCGTTAGTTAAACGAACACGAGCAACTTTACGAAGTGCTGAGTTTGGTTTTTTTGGTGTAGTTGTATACACACGAGTACATACGCCACGACGTTGTGGACAAGCTTGTAATGCCGGAACATTACTTTTTGTTACTTGTCTAACGCGAGGTTTACGTACTAATTGGTTAATAGTTGCCATTAAATAGCTCCCGATTAGTTAAACTTGTATAAATTCCAATCAATGAGAAATCTATACCCTTATAAACGTGAAAATCCGCAACCTTAGATACCATACAAAACTTGTACAGAATATAAGGTCGCGGAATTCTATAGGTCAAGCAGTAAGCTGTCAAGTTTTACAGCTTACTTTACCTATTATTCTAGTTTAAATGCTTTAGCAATTAATCTGCATTTAACGCATCTGTTAACGCTTGTGCTGCATCATCAGCTGAAACAGTGACTTCCTCAACAGGCATTTGTGCTTGAAGCTTACGTTTAGCACGCTCTTGATGGTAAGAATAACCCGTACCTGCTGGAATTAATCGGCCAACAATTACGTTTTCTTTCAAGCCACGTAAGCTATCTTTCTTACCTGCAACAGCAGCTTCAGTTAGTACTCGTGTTGTTTCTTGGAAGGAAGCAGCAGAGATAAATGAATCTGTAGAAAGAGATGCTTTAGTGATACCCATCATTTGCATTTCGTATTCAGCTGGTTGTTTACCTGCAGCTTCTAGTTCACGGTTTGCAATGTTTACATGAGCAACTTCAAGCTGTTCGCCTTTTAAGAAATCACTGTCACCAGCGTCTAAAATTTCACACTTGCGGATCATTTGACGTACGATTACTTCGATATGCTTATCGTTGATTTTTACACCTTGCAAACGATATACGTCTTGTACTTCGTTCACGATGTAATTGGCAACTGGCGCTACACCACGTAATCTTAAAATATCGTGTGGAGATTCAGGACCATCGGCTATAACTTCACCTTTAAGTACAGATTCACCTTCAAATACAGTAAGTTGACGGATCTTAGGGATCATCTCTTCATATACTTCACCACTTGGTTGGGTGATAAGTAAACGAACTTTACCTTTTGTTTCTTTACCGAAACCGATAATACCGGTTTTCTCGGCAAGAATAGCAGGTAGTTTAGGTTTACGTGCTTCAAATAAATCAGCAACACGTGGTAGACCACCGGTAATATCACGCGTTTTGGAACTTTCTTGCGGAATACGTGCAAGTGCGTCACCAATGTTTACTTCGGCACCATCTTCTAGGTTAACAATAGCGTTACCTGGTAAGAAGTATTGCGCTGGAATTTCAGTACCAGCAATCATTACATCGTTACCTTTAGCATCGATAAGCTTAACCATAGGACGCATCTCTTTACCTGCAGAGTTACGTTGACCGGCATCGGTTACTACAACACTTGATAGACCTGTTAGTTCATCTGTTTGACGAACCATTGTTACGCCATCAATTAATTCAACAAATTGAACTTTACCACCAACCTCTGTGATAATTGGATGTGTGTGCGGATCCCAATTAGCAATGATGTCACCCGCGTTGAGTTCTTGACCATCTTGTTTAGAAATTACAGAACCGTAAGGTACTTTATAACGCTCTTTCTCACGACCATGCTCATCAATAACCGTTAGTTCTGATGAACGTGAAGTGATCACTAGGTGATTTTCTGAGTTAGTTACATATTTAGCATTTTGTAGCTTTAGAGTACCATTATTTTTAACTTGTACATTATTCTCTGCTGATGCACGAGATGCTGCGCCACCTATATGGAACGTACGCATGGTTAACTGTGTACCAGGTTCACCGATTGATTGCGCTGCTACAACACCAATGGCTTCACCTTGGTTGATCATATGACCACGAGCCAAATCACGTCCGTAACAATGAGCACAAATACCAAAATCGGTTTGACAGGTAATGATTGAACGTACTTTCATTTGGTCCACTGAGTTTTCTTCAATGAAATCACAAAGTGCTTCGTCAATTAGTGTGTTTCTTGGTAATAGAACTTCTTGAGTACCAGGTTTTAATACATCTTCTGCTACTACACGCCCTAAAACACGTTCTCTTAACGGTTCTACAACATCACCACCTTCAATAAGTGGTGTCATTAATAATCCATCCAATGTTCCACAGTCATGGTTAGTAACAACCAAATCTTGTGCAACATCAACTAAACGTCGAGTTAAATAACCTGAGTTAGCTGTTTTAAGTGCTGTATCGGCAAGACCCTTACGCGCACCATGAGTAGAGATAAAGTATTGTAGTACGTTAAGACCTTCACGGAAGTTAGCAGTGATAGGTGTTTCGATGATTGAACCATCTGGTTTAGCCATCAGTCCACGCATACCAGCAAGCTGACGTATTTGCGCAGCACTACCACGAGCACCTGAATCTGCCATCATAAAGATTGAGTTAAAAGAATCTTGCTCTTCTGGCTCGCCGTCACGATTGATAACGGTTTCTTTTGATAGGTTATCCATCATAGCTTTTGAAACTTTTTCGTTAGCTGATGACCAAATATCTATAACTTTATTGTACTTCTCACCCGCAGTAACAAGACCTTGTTCAAACTGTGTTTGAATTTCAGCTACTTCTTCTTCTGCATCTTCAATAATAGTATACTTAGCGTCTGGAATAACCATGTCGTCTATACCAACAGATGCCCCAGCTACCATTGCATAATGGAAACCTGTATACATGATGTGATCAGCAAACATTACCGTTTCTTTCAAGCCAAGATTACGATAAGCATGGTTAATCAGTCTAGAAATAGGTTTTTTACCAAGCGGCTGATCAATTAAGTCGTACGGTAAGCCATCTGGACAAACTTGCCATAAAATGGCACGACCTACAGTAGTATCACGTAAAGAAGTACGAGCTTCTAGAATGCCTTCAGCGTTACGAACATGCTCAGTGATACGAATTTTTACACGTGCGTGTAATTCAGCTACTTCCGTACGGTATGCTTTTTCAGCCTCTTTAGTGTCGGCAAATACCATGCCTTCACCTTTACCATTTACACGATCGCGTGTTAGGTAATATAAACCTAATACAACATCTTGTGATGGTACGATGATTGGATCACCGTTAGCAGGAGAAAGTACGTTGTTTGTTGACATCATTAACGTACGAGCTTCCATTTGAGCTTCTATCGTTAATGGTACGTGTACCGCCATTTGGTCACCATCGAAATCGGCATTGTATGCCGCACAAACTAATGGGTGTAAATGGATTGCTTTACCTTCGATAAGAACAGGTTCAAATGCTTGAATACCTAATCTATGAAGTGTTGGTGCACGGTTAAGCATAACTGGATGTTCGCGGATAACTTCATCAAGTACATCCCAAACTTCAGCGCCTTCACGCTCAACTAATTTTTTAGCCGCTTTAATTGTAGTCGCTAAACCACGGGCTTCTAATTTACCGTAAATAAATGGTTTGAATAACTCAAGTGCCATTTTTTTAGGTAAACCACATTGATGCAAGCGTAATGTTGGACCAACGGTAATTACAGAACGACCTGAATAATCAACACGCTTACCAAGTAAATTTTGACGGAAACGACCTTGCTTGCCTTTAATCATATCAGCAAGTGATTTTAATGGGCGTTTGTTAGAACCGGTAATAGCTCTACCACGACGACCGTTATCTAATAATGCATCAACGGACTCTTGCAACATACGTTTTTCATTACGTACGATAATATCGGGAGCAACTAAATCTAAAAGGCGTTTTAAACGGTTATTACGGTTAATTACACGACGGTATAAATCGTTTAAATCAGATGTTGCAAAACGACCACCATCTAAAGGTACTAGAGGACGTAAATCTGGTGGTAAAATTGGAAGAACCGACATGATCATCCACTCAGGTTTATTACCTGAGGCAGCGAATGCTTCCATTAATTTTAAACGTTTAGTAATTTTCTTACGCTTAGTTTCACTACCAATTTCAGGTAGTTCTTCACGCATTTGTGCAACTTCGCCATCAAGGTCGATTTGTTGCAATAAGGCAAGTACTGCTTCAGCACCCATTTTTGCATCAAATTCGTCGCCATGCTCTTCTAAAGCATCAAGATATTCTTCTTCGGTAAGAATTTGGCTTTTTTCTAACGTTGTTAACCCTGGCTCTGTAACTACATAAGATTCGAAATATAAAACACGTTCTATATCACGCAAAGTCATGTCTAATAATAAACCAATACGAGATGGTAGTGATTTTAAGAACCAAATATGTGCAACTGGGCTAGCTAATTCAATATGACCCATGCGGTCACGTCGAACTTTGGTTAATGTAACTTCAACGCCACATTTTTCACAAATAACACCACGATGCTTAAGACGCTTATACTTACCACAAAGACATTCGTAGTCTTTAACTGGTCCGAAGATACGCGCACAGAACAAACCGTCACGTTCAGGTTTAAACGTACGGTAGTTAATGGTTTCAGGTTTTTTCACTTCACCAAACGACCACGAGCGGATCATATCTGGTGACGCTAGTCCGATACGAATACCATCGAACTCTTCTGTTTGATTTTGTTGCTTAAGAAACTTAAGTAAATCTTTCACACTATTCTCCTGTCGGAGTTAAATACGCGAGAGAGTATTGCTACTCTCTCCATGTACTAACTTTTATAACAAAAAGCCAGCAAATCAGTTATTTGCTATTCTTGATCTAATTCGATGTTAATACCTAACGAGCGAATCTCTTTCAACAATACGTTGAATGACTCAGGAATACCTGGTTCCATACGATGATCACCGTCTACTAAGTTTTTATACATCTTAGTACGACCGTTAACATCATCTGATTTAACTGTTAGCATTTCTTGTAGAGTATATGCAGCACCGTATGCTTCAAGTGCCCATACTTCCATCTCACCAAAACGTTGACCACCAAATTGTGCTTTACCACCAAGAGGTTGTTGAGTAACGAGTGAATAAGAACCTGTAGAACGTGCATGCATTTTGTCATCAACTAAATGGTTTAGTTTCAGCATATACATGTAACCAACCGTTACTGGACGTTCAAATTCACGACCTGTACGACCATCTGTTAAAGTAAATTGTCCGCTTTCAGGCATGTCAGCTAATTTAAAGAGTTGTTTAATTTCTTTTTCTGCTGCGCCGTCAAAGGCAGGTGTTGCTATAGGTAATCCAGCACGTAAGTTAGATGCTAAACGCATAACTTCGTCATCTGAGAAACTTGCAATATCAACTTCTTGTCTTGATTCACCTACGTTGTAAACATCTTGTAGGAAATTGCGTAATTTATGAATTTCTTGTTGTGCTTGTAACATACGGTTAATTTTTTCACCGATACCACGAGCAGCCATACCTAGATGAGTTTCTAAGATTTGACCAATGTTCATACGTGATGGAACACCCAACGGATTTAATACAATATCAACCGGAACACCGTGTTGGTCATAAGGCATATCTTCAACAGGTACTACATTTGAAATAACACCTTTGTTACCATGACGACCAGCCATTTTATCACCAGGCTGAATACGACGTTTAACAGCTAAGTATACTTTTACAATTTTAAGTACACCTGGAGCTAAATCATCACCTTGAGTAATTTTACGACGCTTAACTTCAAATTTCTTATCGAAATCAGCTTTAATGTTATCGTATTGCTCGGCAATTTGTTCTAATTCAGACTGTTGATTTTCATCAGATAAATTTTGCACTAACCATTTGTCACGTGTCATACCGTTAAGATCAGCTTCATTTAAACCTGCTGATAACAATAGTTTTTTAGCACGAGCATATATGCCATCTTCTAAAATGCTAAATTCGTCGCCAAGATCTTTCTTAACTTCTTTTAATTGCATTTCTTCGATTTCAACAGCGCGTTTATCTTTTTCAACACCATCACGAGTGAAAATTTGAACATCGATAATTGTACCTGAAACTGAATTTGGCACACGTAAAGAACTGTCTTTAACGTCGGCGGCTTTTTCACCAAAAATTGCTCGTAAAAGTTTTTCTTCTGGTGTTAATTGTGTTTCACCTTTAGGGGTAACTTTACCCACTAAAATATCACCACCATTAACTTCAGCGCCAATATATACAACACCCGCTTCATCAAGCTTAGATAATGCTGATTCACCTACATTAGGAATATCTGAAGTGATTTCTTCAGAGCCTAATTTAGTATCACGCGCAATACAGCTTAATTCTTGAATATGAATCGTTGTGAAACGATCTTCAATTGCAACGCGCTCAGATAACAACATTGAATCTTCGAAGTTGTAACCATTCCAAGGCATAAATGCAATACGCATATTTTGACCAAGTGCAAGTTCGCCCATATCAGTTGATGGGCCATCCGCTAAAACGTCACCACGCGTAACAGGTTCGTTCATACGACATACTGGGCGTTGGTTTATACACGTATTTTGGTTTGAACGGGTGTATTTAGTTAAGTTATAAATATCAATACCCGCTTCACCAGCGACCATTTCATTTTCATTCACTTTAACAACAATACGAGAAGCATCTACGTATGTTACTACGCCACCACGTTTTGCAACGGCAGTTACACCTGAATCAACAGCAACTATTTTTTCCATACCAGTACCAACAAGTGGTTTATCCACTTTTAATGTTGGAACGGCTTGACGTTGCATGTTTGAACCCATTAATGCACGGTTAGCATCATCATGCTCTAAGAACGGGATTAAACTTGCTGCCACTGAAATAATTTGTTGTGGTGAAACGTCCATATATTGAACTGAGTCGGCAGACTTTAAAGTAAATTCGTTTTTAAAACGACAAGGAACATGTTCTTGTGTTAAACGATTTTCTTTATCTAATTCAGCGTTCGCTTGAGCGATAACAAAGTTACCCTCTTCAATGGCTGATAAGTATTCAATATCATCAGTTACTACGCCATCAACTAATTTACGATATGGCGTTTCTAAAAAGCCGTAATCGTTAGTTCTTGCATAACAAGAAAGTGAGTTGATTAAACCAATGTTTGGTCCTTCCGGTGTTTCGATTGGACAAACACGACCATAATGCGTTGGATGTACATCGCGCACTTCAAAACCAGCACGTTCACGCGTTAAACCACCTGGACCTAATGCAGAAATACGACGTTTATGAGTCACTTCTGATAATGGATTGTTTTGATCCATAAATTGTGAAAGCTGTGAAGAACCAAAGAATTCTTTAACCGCTGCCGAAATAGGTTTAGCGTTAATTAAGTCTTGTGGCATAATTGCGTCTAAATCGCCAAGACTTAAACGTTCACGAACAGCACGCTCTACGCGAACTAAACCAACACGGAATTGGTTTTCAGCCATTTCGCCAACACTACGTATACGACGGTTACCTAAATGATCGATATCATCTACTTCACCTTTACCATCACGTATGCCAATCAATGTTTGCATAACAGCAATAATATCTTCTTTAGATAATATGCCTTCACCAATTTCATCAGCAATGCCCACACGACGGTTGAACTTCATACGGCCAACGGTTGATAAATCGTAACGTTCTAATGCAAAAAACAAGTTATTAAACAATGTTTCAGCTGCGTCTTTTGTTGGTGGCTCACCCGGTCTCATCATTCGGTAAATTTCAACAAGCGCTTCTAAACGGTTTGTTGAACTATCTACTCGAAGGGTATCTGACATGTATGAACCCACATCAAATTCGTTCATATATAAAGTAGCTAGTTTTTTATGACCTGCTTGGCTTAGCTCCGCAAGTAACTCCAAAGTTAACTCAGTATTTGCTTCGGCAATTACTTCACCCGTTGATTTATCTATGTAAGCTTTAGATAAAACTTTACCAACAATATATTCAGCTGGTACTTCTAACGAGGTTAACTTAGCTTTTTCTAGTGCTCTGATATGACGAGCAGTAATACGACGGCCTTGTTCTACAAGTACCTCGCCTTTATTAATAGTAATGTCGAACGTTGCAGTTTCACCGCGTAAACGTTCTGGCACAAGCTCCATTACAAGCTTATCGCCTTTGATTTCGTACGAAGTTGTATCGTAAAAAATATCTAGAATTTCTTCAGTAGTATACTCTAATGCACGTAACAATATTGACGCTGGTAATTTACGACGACGGTCAATACGTACAAATAAGTTATCTTTAGGGTCAAACTCAAAGTCCAACCATGAACCACGGTAAGGAATAACACGTGCGTTATATAACACTTTTCCTGATGAATGCGTTTTACCTTTATCGTGATCAAAAAATACGCCAGGAGAACGATGCAATTGAGAAACAATAACACGCTCAGTACCGTTTATAACAAACGTTCCATTTTCAGTCATTAATGGGATTTCGCCCATATATACTTCTTGTTCTTTTATATCTTTTACCGTACCAGCAGCTGCTTCTTTGTCATATACAACTAAACGAAGTTTTACACGCAACGGAGCAGAATAAGTTACGCCTCTGATTTGACATTCTTTAACGTCAAATAAAGGGTCACCCAAACGGTAACTAACATATTGTAATTCTGAACTACCAGAATACGCTTTAATTGGAAAAATAGAACGAAACGCAGCTTCTAGGCCTGTTTCACCTGTCGGATCAATATCTATAAACTTGCGGAAAGATTCTAGTTGGATAGACAATAGAAATGGATAGTCCATTACTTGTGTACTTTTACCAAAGTCCTTTCTAATTCGCTTCTTCTCAAAGTATGAGTAAGCCATGGGGTTCCTCAGCTAGCTGGTTATGACCGAACTGCCTATATATTATATATGTGGCAGAGTATTACAGTGACATCTACGTCTAGACGTCAATAATGCACTGTTTTATGATTTTAAAAAAATCACTTTCTTTAGCGCAAAAAGGCCGGTGACTTTAAAATCACCAGCCATTGCCTTTTCAGGCAAATAATCTGTTTAAAAACAGATTATTTGATCTCAACAGAAGCACCTGCTTCTTCAAGAGTTTTCTTAAGTTCTTCAGCTTCAGCTTTATCAACACCTTCTTTAAGTGCTTTAGGCGCAGACTCAACTAAATCTTTAGCTTCTTTTAAGCCAAGACCTGTTGCGCCACGAACTGCTTTGATTACTGCAACTTTCTTCTCACCGAAGCTAGTTAACACTACGTCAAATTCAGTTTGCTCTTCAGCAGCTGCACCAGCATCACCACCAGCAACTGCAACAGCAGCAGCAGCAGATACGCCAAATTTTTCTTCCATTGCTTCAACTAAAGCAACTACATCCATTACTGACATGTCAGCAATAGCGTTTAGGATATCGTCTTTAGAAATAGACATTATAAATTTCCTGTTTAAGTAACAATCTTATGATTGTTATAAATAACTATAAATACAAAAAGTGCTAATTGTTTTCTTATATAGAACAAATAAACAATAATTAAGCGGCTTCTTGCTCTTTCTGATCGCGTACTGCAGCAATCGTGCGGCATAATTTGCCTGCAGATGCTTCTTTCATCGCGCTCATTAAACGTGCAATTGCTTCGTCGTAAGTTGGTAGCTTAGCTAACATATTTACGTCTACAGCGTTACCTTCAAATGCAGCAGCTTTTAATTCAAAATCTTCGTTAGCTTTAGCGAAGTTTACGAATATACGTGCAGCAGCACCTGGATGCTCGTTTGAAAATGCAATTAACGACGGACCCACTAATGTGTCAGAAACACATTCAAAGTCAGTACCTTGTAAAGCGCGACGTGCTAACGTGTTACGGATAACTTTCATCCATACGCCGTTTTCACGAGCTTCTTTACGTAAAGTCGTAATTGCTTCAACTGAAACACCGCGAGAATCCGCGATTACAGCTGATTGAGCGCCTTTAGCAGCTTCTTGAACTTCAGCAACAATTGCTTTTTTGTCATCAAGATTGATAGCCATTGGCTTTACTCCTGGTTCACCGGCTAAGCCGGCATTTACTATCCCCAAAATATACAAGCATATCGCTATATATATTAAAGGCCGTTACGGCGAGGACCAGAATTAGGAAATACTGGGTAATCACCATCTACGTAGGCATTAATTAAGCTAAGTATAAACAAAGCACCTACGGTCTTTGACGAGGTCGTTAAATAAAGTAAACAAACTTAAATTTAACAACACCTACCAAATTTTAAGGGGCGAGATTATAGTTTATAACCTGCCCTTTGTAAAGAACCTAACGGGTGCTTTACAAATTATGCTGTTAAACTACTTTGGTTTACGGTAACACCGGCACCCATAGTGGTTGATACAGAAATTTTCTTAATGTACTGACCTTTAGCATTGGCTGGTTTAGCTTTTTTCAAAGCTTCCAATAATGCTTCAAGGTTTTGTTGTAACTGTGCTTCTTCAAAATCAGCTTTACCAATTGTAGTATGGATAATGCCGTTTTTGTCGTTGCGGTAGCGAATTTGACCTGCTTTTGCATTGTTTACAGCGGTTACTACGTCAGGTGTTACTGTGCCAACTTTAGGATTAGGCATTAAACCTCGAGGTCCTAAAATTTGACCTAATTGACCAACCACACGCATAGCGTCAGGTGTAGCAATTACAACGTCAAAGTTCATTTCGCCTTTTTTAACTAGTTCAGCTAAATCTTCCATACCAACGATGTCAGCACCAGCTTCTTTAGCTTTTTCAGCGTTTGCACCCTGTGTAAATACTGCAACGCGCACGTCACGACCAGTTCCGTTTGGTAGTACAGTTGCACCACGAACGTTTTGATCAGATTTACGAGCATCGATGCCTAAGTTTATTGCAACATCAACACTTTCACGGAACTTAGCTGTAGCAAATTCTTTTAATAAAGTAATTGCTTCGCTGATTTCATATTCTTTTAATACGTCTACTTTTTCACGGATAAGACGAGCGCGTTTTGATAATTTAGCCATTGATTAGTCCTCTACCACTAAACCCATTGAACGAGCAGAACCCGCAATGGTACGCACTGCAGCTTCAAGTGAACCAGCAGTTAAATCAGGTTCTTTAGTCTTAACAATCTCTTCAAGTTGTGCTGTAGTAACAGTACCAACTTTATCGGTGTTAGGACGGCCTGAACCGCTTTTGATACCAGCCGCTTTTTTCAATAAGAAAGAAGCAGGTGGAGTTTTTGTTTCAAATGTAAAAGAACGGTCACTGTATACAGTAATAACTACTGGAACTGGAGCGCCTTTTTCTAATGAATCTGTTTTTGCGTTAAACGCTTTACAGAATTCCATTATGTTTACACCATGTTGACCTAATGCAGGACCAACTGGCGGTGACGGGTTTGCTGCACCAGCAGCAACTTGTAGCTTGATTAGAGCTTGGACTTTTTTAGCCATTTTTCAATACCTATAGTGTGGGTACTAACGCCAATTTCACTTACGTTTATTAGCTCCCCGTTATAAAAATACCGCTAAATTTCAAGCTAAAGTTACGAGTTTAAAATTTTTCGGCAGCGGATTATATATTATTTACCCGAGTAAACTCAAGTATTTTATCCTATTGATTTGGTTAATCTGTATCCTATTTAACTAACGCCTTTTAGGAATCATATATACTCGTTACCATTCAAAATGTAGATTTCAGTGGGAACTAAAAACAATCTAGGCACAGATTTCATGTTCCATACGAAATCTAAGGACTACATCCATAGAGAAACATAGCTAAACTTAATAACAATGCTTAAATCTTTTTAGGGTCATCGAAGAAGCGTTTGAGCACTTGTTCTTTTGAAAATGACTTCGTCTTTAATACTTTTTATAAGGAAGCGACCATTACAATAAAGTAGTACTTTGAATGATTTACTATAAACATTGACTCTCACGCGCTCTGAAACGAGCATTTTGATTGGTAACGGGTATAGATACAAAAAAACCAAAGCTAAGCTTTGGTTTTTTTAAATATTTTTTTGAAGTATTTAAGGAAACTTATCCCTTTTCTACTTGACCAAACTCTAAGTCTACTGGTGTTGAACGACCAAAAATTAATACCGAAACTTTTATACGGTTTTTATCATAATCAAGCTCTTCAACAACACCATTAAAGTCAGCAAACGGTCCGTCAATAACACGAATAACTTCGCCTGGCTCGAATAATGTCTTAGGCTTAGGCTTATCGGTATCCTCTAAACGCTGTAGAATTCTATCTGCTTCTTTTTGTGTGATAGGAGCAGGTCTATCACTTGTACCACCTATAAAACCTAATACACGAGGTACGCTTTTTACAAGATGCCAAGCCTCTTCATCCATTGCCATTTGAACTAATACATAGCCTGGGAAAAATTTACGTGAACTTTTACGTTTTTGTCCAGCACGCATTTCAACAATTTCTTCTGTTGGCACAAGAATTTGTCCAAACTTATCTTCTAAAGCATTAATTTCAATGTGTTCAAGTAAAGTTTTTTGAACGCGTGCTTCATAACCTGAAAAAGCTTGAACTACATACCAACGCAAATGACTTCTTCTTTCTATTTCAGCATTCTCAGCTGCTATTTCTTCTTCGCTTGGTACATGCTCTTCGTTTAAATTTTCTTCTGACATCATCTAAACCTTTAAACCAGTAATAAAACCAACTACCCAGAATAGAACTGAATCTAGACCCCACATAATAATTGACATAATAAGTGTTGCCACTAATACAATAGCTGTTGTTTGAATAGCTTCTTGGCGCGTAGGCCACACAACTTTGCGAATTTCTGTTTTTGACTCTTTAGCAAAAACAACTGCTGAACGACCTTTTACAGTTTGCATAGCAACTAAGCCTGCAATAATAATAGCGGCAACAACTCCAAGTGCACGGTAAAGAACAGACTCTTCGCCAAAAATATAATTTCCGGCAACTGCACCTGCTAATAAGATGAGGACCAAGCCCCATTTCAAAAAATCTAGAGAACCACTAGGTTCACTTTCAGTACTTACGTTCATATTCTTAACCTGTAATTACGCGTCTAATTCTAAGACGAAACAATCTCTCACGAGATTTAATTCAAACATTAATATGTTTAATAAATTTGGCAGGGGTAGAGAGATTCGAACTCCCAACCATCGGTTTTGGAGACCGCTGTTCTACCAATTGGAACTATACCCCTATAATATTCAACATTATTGGTGCTAAATAGCTGCACTTACAGAGTGTTTCTAAGTTTAAATGGATATTAAAAAGAGATACTCTAGAAGTGAGGCGCTATTATACGCAGACAGACATGATACTCAAGCGATATTTTAAGCTTAGTAATACATTAGTGTTCAGCTTCTGTTAATCTTAACAAAGATATTATAATTATACCCATCATCAATCTTTTACTCTAAATTTTGAGGCTTACATGCAATTTAAAAAAACTATTATCACTACGATCATTTTTTCTGTTATTGGTTCAGGTTGTGCATCGACTAATGCGGGCAAAGGAGCTGCCATTGGCGGAGTCGCTGGAGCTATTTTAGGTAAATCAACGAGTAACCATAAAGATAAACGTTTAGTTTGGGGAGCTGCAATAGGAGCCCTTGCTGGAGCGGCTATTGGCGATTACATGGATAGACAAGAACAAGAGTTTCGTCAAGAACTTTCTGGTTCAGGCATCGATGTAATTAGAGAAGGCGATAACATTCGTTTGATTATGCCCGCTAATATTACCTTTGCTACAAATCAGTCTTATATCACTTCAGGATTTCATTCAACATTAAACGATGTTGCAAAAGTACTGACTAAATTTGATAAAACATTATTAAGTATCGAAGGTCATACCGACAACACCGGTAGCGATCAACTTAACCAAGTACTGTCTGAAAAAAGATCAATAAGCGTTAAAGACTATTTGGTACAAAAAGGTATTCAAGATGCTAGATTAAAAACCATGGGCTATGGTGAATCAATGCCATTGATTGATAACAATACAGAAAAAAACCGTTCTTTAAATAGAAGGGTTGAAATACAAATTATTCCAAGTAAAAAGGCTTAATAAATAAATGGATTATTACGGTAACGCAGGAGCTGTTACCGTGAATAACCGTTCTCTTCAATTAATGCCCTACCCTAAAGCCTTTTCACTCTCGCTAAGTGGAACAAACTTAATAGGCTTGGTATTAATCTATTTTAACTTAGCCTAATCCAGTTCCCCCTGAATTAACCATCACGTATATTTAACTCATTAATTTGTTTAAATTTAATCCACTGGAAATGAGTTAATACTAAATCATAACCTTCGTATGCGGAATGCTTTTTAAAGGTTGAGTAAGCTCCTGAGCGTCATGTTTAGTAACTTCTCTAATAATTATTTCAATGTTATTATTCATAAAACTAAATTTGAACGTTAGTTTGATATCTATTTACTGGGTAGCGTTCAAAGTCTTCCCAATAATGTATACCTCCAATCATTTCTTTTACAGCAAACCCCATAGCTGATATTTTTTTAGCTGCTTTGGTCGCACCGTTACAACCTGGGCCCCAACAGTACACAACAAATACTGTGTTCTTATCATATTTTACAAAAGTGTCTTCAGAAATGTTCGCATGGGGCATATTTAACGCTGTAATGGCATGGCTTTTATCGAAGGCTTCTTTTGAACGAACATCAAGTAATACAAAATTATTTGTATTGGCTTTAATATCAGCATAAACATCTGAGCAATCAGTCTCAACACTTAATTTTTGAGAGAAAAACTCGTGGGCTAAAGTACTATTAGCCGGTAAAAACTTGAGAACATTTGATAATGACATGATCTTTTCCTTTATTGTTTTTTAAAAATTGATTTTAAAAATTTGTGTTATTTAATATGTATTGGTTGGCAGCGGTCATAAAGTAATGTGATCATTAAAATTTAGCTATTCATTAAAAATGAAGTTAGTCTTCATTATTTATGAATGTTGTAATTTTTTAAGATGGGCTAATGTAAAATTGTAGTTGTTTTAAAGTTCAAAAATAGAAATTTAAACCTAGTGGTTAGCTAATATAACTAACGCCTAAAATCTTCATTAATATATACCCATTACTATTCAAAATGCAGGTTTTAGTGGGAACTAAAAACAATTTAGGCACAGATTTCAAGTTCCAGACGAAATCTATCCATGTATGCAAGACATTAAGTTTATGTCATGGTTATTCTCGGTAACTGCTCCTGCGTTACCCTAGTATCCTACATCCGTTTAGGAACCTGACTACACTTAATAACAACGCATAAATTGTTTTTAGGCCCATCGAAGAAGCGCTTGAGCGCTTCTTCCTTTAAGAAATAACTTCATCGTTAATACTTTTTATAAGGGAACAACCATTACAATAAAGTATTGCCTTGAATTACTTCCTATAAACATTGATGCTCACGCGCTCTGAAACGAGCATTTTGATTGATAACGGGTATAACCCTCATAAATATTAAGGTGAAAAAACTACAATGGAATTTTATCACTTACGCTCATTTGTTGTTGTTGCTAAAACGGGTAACCTCACCGCAGCGGCTAAGCAATTATTTACAACACCACCAGCAATAAGTGCTCATATAAAAAGCCTTGAAGAAGAATTAAAAACACCGTTATTTGATCGTTCAAGTAAAGGGATGGCGCTCACTGAAAAAGGTAGGTTGTTATTGCCCAAAGCTGAAATTACCTTAAATTCGGCAATAGATATGGTTAATTTAGCGGTTGAAAATCAAAACGAAATAATTGGCACTTTTAAGATCGCAATTAACCAATCGTCGAATCAACTTATATTGCCTATTTTATTGCAAAACATTGTAGAGAATTGCCAAGGTATAAACCTCTCCCTTGAAAACTTATCTACTGGAAATGCTATTAAAGCTTTACAAAATAATATTATAGATGGTGCTTATGTCTATGAAGATGTACCACCAGAATTATTTTCATTTGCTATTAAAAAGCAAAAAATCACGACTATTGCTCCTCTTAATTGTTACTTAACAGCAAACAGCACATTAACTGAATTAGCGCAATATCCTTGGATAACTATGGGTAATGATTGCCCTTTTGATAAACACTTAACAATAAAGTTAAAGCCGTTTACTCGGGCTAATTTACATACGAGTAACGATCATACACGCCTACAATTAGTTAAAGCAGGACATGGGTTGAGTTTTATTGAATTGTACGAAGCAAAAGAGGCCGAAAAGCTAGGACAAGTAAAGGTATTACCGCAATTAGATTTTTACTTACCACTTTTTTTTGCAGTTAAAAAAAGCAGAATGGATGAACCCGTGATTAAAGCCATGTTACAAGAAATAAAAATACTGTGGAATAATTAACAAGCAAATTTAATCCCCAAAAATTAAAATGTACGACATATACCCGTTAACATTCAAAATGCAGGTTTCAGTGGGAACTAAAAACAATTTAGGCACAGATTTCAAGTTCCAGACGAAATCTAAGGACGACATCCATGTATGTATGTAAAGCATTAAGTTTATGTCATGGTTATTCTCGGTAACTGCTCCTGCGTTACCCTAATATCCTACATCCATGGTGAACCTGACTACACTTAATAACGACGCATAAAATGTTTTTAGACCCATCGAAGAAGCGCTTGAGCGCTTATTCCTTTAAGAAATAACTTCATCGTTAATACTTTTTATAAGGGAACAACCATTAGAATAAAGTATTGCCTTGAATTACTCTCTATAAATATTGGCGCTCACGCGCTCTGAAACGAGCATTTTGATTGGTAACGGGTATAAGTATTGAATTAAAGTAGACCCTCTGCGGCACTATGGTAAACTCAACCTTAAACTATTATTAATAATAAAAAGCTATGCCTACTGAAAGTTTATTAGAACAAGCAAAACATGTTTGCCAAACCCGCGGTGCGCGATTTACCCCTGCTCGTGAACAAGTATTTAAAATTCTTGCTAAACATGATGGTGCAATCGGCGCTTATGATTTATTAGACCAACTAAAAAAAATTGATCCTGCAGCTAAACCTGCCACTATTTACAGGGCATTAGATTTTTTAGGTAAACAAGGTTTTGTTCATAAAATAGAATCTATTAACTCTTTTGTTATGTGCCATCATTTCAGTGAATGTAGCCACCCAGTGCAGTTGCTTATTTGTGATGTTTGTGATTATGTTGAAGAGATACAGTCTAACGACTTGGATTCATCATTAAGAGTAATGGCTGACACCCATGGGTTTTCAATTAGCCACCAAATTGTTGAAGCGCACGGTACTTGTAAAAATTGCCAGTAATACTTTATCTAACACTTACCTTGTAACTTTACTTAATAAAACTCTGCTATTTATGCTGTCTCTATACCCGTTACCAATTAAAATGCTCGTTTCAGAGTATTTTAATTGGTAACGGGTATATATTGAAAATCACTTTACTTTAACCTATTTAACTTATTTAACTTATTTAACTTATTTAACTTATTTAACTAAGCACATTACTATTGAATCTGTAGGTGTTAAAGTTAAGCGTGTCATATTTTTGTTTACTAAATAGCAACTTTCGAAAAATTTTTAGCCTGATTATTGGTAAAAAACGAGTTACTCACTAATACTTACCCTAAGGAAGCGAATACTGTAAATTTTCAAGATAGTAAAATACAAGGTAGTTTAACCTTTACCCGTTTAGAAAATGCCTTGAAAATAGCCAGTGTTAAATAAAAGTTTGATCGTAATTGATCAATTTAAATAATCAGTACTGATTTACATTTATATTATTTGCATGCAAAATCAGTACTAAGTAATTTAATTAAGGCCTTGGAAACATACATGAATGTAGAGTTTATTAACCCGTTTTTGTCATCAATGCTTAACGTTATGTCAACAATGGCACAAATGGAATTAACCCCTGAAAAACCCATTTTGAAAAAAAGTAGAGTCGCTATGGGCGATGTTTCTGGATTAATTGGCATGGTAAGCGAACAAACTAAAGGTTCACTTTCAATAACCTTTCAATCTGGGTTAGCGCTTGCGACTATGAAAAAAATGGTAGGTGAAGCCCCGGATGAAATTAACGAAGAAATAACTGATTTAGTGGGTGAAATAACCAACATGGTTACCGGTGGCGCTAAACGTATGTTAAGTGAAAAAGGTTTTGAATTTGATATGGCAACGCCTGTGGTCGTGTCAGGAAAAGATCATACTATTAGCCATAAAGCAGATGGACCTATAGTTATTATTCCTTTATCGTCTCCTTTAGGTAAGGCTTATATTGAATTTAGTTTTGATAAGTAACATATCAATATCACTCTAAAAACCTCATTTTTATGGGGTTTTTTAATAACTAAAATTCACTGAACTATATTATTTACTTAACAACTTAATTTACCTAATAACTTAATTTAGAGAACTATCTAAATTAAACAAAAGGCATTAATAACAATGTTTCAGCAATTTGAGTTTTCAATAATCAGTAAAAAGCGTGGTTTTCATTTAATTACTGATGAAGTTATAGCCAATGTATCGGGAATATCAGCAATTACATGTGGCGTTATGCATTTATTTATTAAGCACTCTTCCGCATCTTTAACCATAAATGAAAATGCAGATCCTACTGTACGTTCAGATATGGAAAAACACTTTAACGTGACAGTACCTGAAAATGCTCCTTATTATCAGCATACTTACGAAGGTAGTGACGACATGCCAGCTCATATAAAAACCAGCCTCCTTGGTAATAATTTAACTATTCCCATTACTAACGGAGAGCTTAATATAGGTATATGGCAGGGTATTTATTTAGGAGAACACAGAAATTATGCTGGAGCTAGAACACTTGTCGCTACAATCCAAGGTGAGTAGTTTGGTTTAATACCTTATTTGCCGTTACTTATTGATTGTTAATTGTTAATAAGTGAAATTTTTACCCTTCTACTAATATTACATAACAGTTCGTAAGGGATAGTTGTTGCATATTTAGCAACTTGCTCAATTGGCAAGTTTACTCCCCACAAAGTTGCTTCATCACCGACTTTATCAATTAATTGCTCGCCTAGATCCACAGTGATCATATCCATTGAAACTCTGCCCGCAAGCGAAACTATTCTACCGTTAATAAACACTGGCGTACCATTTTCAGCATGGCGTGGGTATCCATCTCCGTAACCTATGGCTATTACTGCAATATACGTGACTTTATTGCTAGTCCAGGCAGCACCATAACCAACTGAGTCGCCTTTTGCTATTTTTCGAATAGAAATAATGCCTGACTTTAACGTCATTACCGGTTGTAATGCTTGATTAGCTTTATTTGGGGCTAACATAGGCGATACACCATAAAGCATTAAGCCTGGCCTAACCCAGTCAAAATGAGTATCAGGCCATGCACATATCCCCGCAGAATTAGCTAAGGAATATTTATTACCAGGAATCGCTAACCGTTTGAAAAGTTGGAGTTGCAAGCTGGTAGACGAGTTATTTATATCATCAGCACAGCCTAAATGACTCATAAACACAATGCCGTGTTTGACATTTTTGCTAAACGTTAACGATTGGCTAAAGCTCAAAACATCATCAGGTGCAATACCTAAACGGTGCATGCCCGTATCAATTTTTAACCAAACACTTATGGGAGATTCAATACTCGCTGTAGTTAAGGCATTAAGTTGCTCGATGTTATGAATAACAGTATCAAGATTATATTCTGATAAAAGCGTTAATTCATCAGAAGAAAAAAAACCTTCTAATAAAACAATAGGTTGATTTATACCCGCATGGCGTAAAGCAATAGCTTCATCAATACGAGCTACGCCAAAAGCGTCGGCTTGTGGTAAGGCTTGTGCTATGCGTTCTAAACCATGCCCATAAGCATTGGCTTTTAATACCGCCAATACTTTACTGTTAGGTGCATAGCTTTTTATAACGCGATAGTTATTATCTAATGCATTAAAATCAATTAACGCAGTTGCAGTACGAATACTCATAAGGTCGCAATAAACATAACAGTGTTAATCTTCATCAAGGACGTGAGAACCTGCATAATTGTCAAAGCGTGAAAATTGCCCCTGAAAAGTTAAAGGCACACGACCAATAGGACCATTACGTTGTTTACCAATAATAATTTCAGCCATGCCTTTAAATTCAGAGTCGTCATGGTAAACCTCGTCTCGGTAAATAAACATGATCAAATCAGCATCTTGCTCAATCGAACCCGACTCACGTAAATCTGAGTTAATAGGACGCTTATCTGAACGTTGCTCCAAGCTACGATTTAACTGAGAAAGCGCAACAACAGGCACTTCTAATTCTTTTGCTAAAGCTTTTAATGATCGAGATATTTCGGCTATCTCTAAGGTGCGGTTATCTGAAAATTGTGGAGCACGCATAAGCTGCAAGTAATCAATCATGATCATGCTGATCCCACCATGATCTCGATGAATACGTCTCGCTCTCGAACGTACTTCGGTTGGGGTTAAACCTGCCGCATCATCAATAAACATTTTGCCTTTTTCCATGAGTAAACCCATGGTAGAAGACAATCTTGCCCAATCTTCGTCTTGTAATTGACCGGTACGAATTTTAGTTTGATCAATACGACCTAAAGACGCCAGCATTCTCATCATAATTTGATCTGAAGGCATTTCTAAGCTAAAAATTAATGCCGGCTTATCAGAAGTCATTGCTGCATTTTCAGCCAAGTTCATTGCGAATGTGGTTTTACCCATTGATGGACGCGCAGCAACAATAATTAAATCAGATTTTTGTAGTCCTGCGGTCATTTTATCTAAGTCAGCAAAGCCCGTTGAAACACCTGTAACACCGTTTGTTGGAGATGAACAGAGCTTTTCAATGCGGTCTACTGTTTTTTCAAGTACTGAGCTTAATGAGGCTGGACCTTCTGATTTATTTGTTCTTTTTTCTGCAATAGCAAAAACTTTTGTTTCCGCAAAATCGAGTAAATCAGCACTCGAGCGACCTTGTGTATCGTAGCCTGCCTCAGCAATTTCATTGGCAACACTGATCATTTCACGAGTTACCGCTCTTTCTCTTACTATTTCTGCGTAAGCAACAATATTGGCAGCACTTGGCGTGTTTTTCATCATTTCAGCTAAATAAACAAAACCACCAGCTGAATCTAATTTTTGATCGTTTTCTAAACTTTCAGATAAAGTAATTAAATCAACAGGTTCACCTAATTCAATTAAGGCACCAATACATTCAAAAACAATACGATGAGAGCGGCTATAAAAGTCTTCGGCCACTACTTTTTCGCTTACCCGATCCCATGTTTCATTATCGAGTAATAAACCACCCAAAACCGACTGTTCTGCCTCTAAAGAGTGTGGTGGCACTTTTAATTCGTCTAGCTGCCTATCATTTTTAAATTTTCGGTCTTTAAAAATTTTATCGGGCTTACGGTCGGCCATTTACATACCTTGCTGAATGAGGGAGTGCAACTTATATCAAGCGCATTAATGAATTAACCATTTTATACGAAGAACAAATGATCAAATACAAAATATTTATTTTAATAACAAGTGTTCTAATAATTGATACATAACGATGTCATTGTCTATTTTAAAAAAGTATAAATGATTAATGGGTTATTGTGGTTATTATTACAAATATCTAGGCACTATTTAATCGCGACTAATGTAGCAGAAATTGATAAAAAGAAGAATATAAGAACGTTAAAAGCCATGTATTTATCCTTTATTTAAACGCCAGCTAAACTGCAAACATAAAAAAAGCGCCTAAGGCGCTTTTTTTTGATAATGTTAACTTTATAAGAATTACTTCTTAGAAAGAGCACCAAAACGTTTGTTGAATTTATCAACACGACCACCAGTTTCAGCCGCTTTTTGCTTACCAGTGTAAAATGGGTGACACTCTGAACATACGTCTAGGTGAATATCTTTACCTATAGTTGAACGAGTTATAATAACATTACCACAAGAACAAGTTGCCTTGAACTCTGCATATTTAGGATGAATACCGTCTTTCATGGGGTTTACCTCTGTAAGGCCGCATCGCCACTTGATCAGTCTGTTTGCTGCCAAGTACCATACGAGTTAAATAATTTGGACGCGCATAGTAATTTAATTACTTACATTAAGCAATATTTATTGCTGTAAAATGCACCAAATTTAGGCGGTTTGTCTACATTACATTTAAAATCACTTTTCGACCTTGGCAAGCCGGTAATTAAACGTCAAAATAAGTCATTATTTATCGATAAGTAGTTACCAGTAGTGATACCATCAGGAAAACCCTCTTACGTACAAATTGCGATCCCTGTTCCTTTGAGGCAGTTATTTACTTATAGTGTTCCTGAACACTTAATTGAAAAACCGTTAACTATTGGTGAGCGTGTCGCTGTATCATTTGGACCAAGAGAAGTGATTGGGGTAATATTATCGATAAGTAATAAGACCAATCAACCACTCGATAAACTTAAAAACATTACCAGCCGTGTAGTTGATAATTTTCATTTTGATGCGCCACTTTTACAATTTTTACAACGTTGTGCTGATTATTACCACCACCCAATTGGCGATGTTTTACAACAAGCACTTCCGGTGCTTTTACGACAAATTAAACAACCTGATGTTTCGCTACCACTTGCTTGGGTATCAATAAAACAAAGTGAAGAGAGTGATCAGAGTGCAACATTAAAAAATTCTTTAGAAAAACTTAAAACCAAAGCCGCTAAACAATATGCTTTATATAAACTTATTGATAAACACCCTTCTATTACTTGGGCTGAATTACGAACTTTAGGTCATATAAAGTCTCAGTTAAATGCGCTTGAAACAAAAGGCTTAATTGTTCAACAAGAACGCCAACCTACCGTGTATAAATGGAACGATATTGCGTTAAATAGCGATAACAAGTTAACTTTATCAACCGAACAAGCCGTTGTTTTATCTGCAATAGCGCAAACTAACGACAGTTTTTCTTGCCATTTAATTGATGGTATAACCGGCAGTGGTAAAACCGAAGTTTATCTACAAGCCATGGAAACTGTGTTAGCCGCCAATAAACAAGTGTTAGTATTAGTGCCTGAAATAGGATTAACACCACAAACACTTAACCGTTTCGAACAACGCTTTAATGTACCTATTTGTTTACATCATTCTGGCTTAAATAATAACGAAAGGCTACAAACATGGTTAGAAGCGCAACGTGGTAGTTCAGCTATTGTTATTGGTACTCGTTCTGCTATTTTTACGCCTTTACATCAACTCGGTATGATCATTATTGATGAAGAGCATGACGGTTCGTTTAAACAACAAGATAATTTTAGATACAATGCTCGCGACATGGCAATTTTAAGAGCCCGACAATTAAATATTCCAATTATTCTTGGCAGTGCAACGCCAAGTTTTGAGTCTTTATATAATGCATTGTCTGGCAAATATCATTACCATCAATTACTCAACCGAGCAGGTAATAGTAGTACGTCTAAAATTCAATTAATTAATATTGCCCAACATCAGATGAAGCATGGCTTATCCGACACATTGCAAAGTGAAATAATAAAAACGATTGCCCGCGGTGAACAAGTATTACTATTTTTAAATCGTCGTGGTTACGCGCCAGCTATTAATTGTCAAGAATGCCATTGGATCCCTGAATGCCAACGCTGTAATAAACCCTTTACGCTTCACCAAAGCAAGCAATTATTAATTTGCCATCATTGTGGTAACCAACATCGCGTGCCTGCACAATGTAATCAATGCGGTAGTGTTCGTATAAAACCTTTAGGGCAAGGTACCGAACAACTCGAACAGCGTATAAGCGAATTATTTCCAGAGACAAGCTGCATTAGAATTGACAGAGACAGCACCCGAAAAAAAGGTGAGCTGGCAAAACTATTACAAGAGGTAACCGAGAAGAAACATCAAATATTATTGGGTACACAAATGTTAGCTAAAGGGCATCATTTTCCTGATGTAACCCTTGTTGCCATGTTAGATATTGACGGAGCACTATTTAGTTTTGACTTTAGAGCCGCAGAGCACATGGCACAATTATTAGTGCAAGTTGCAGGGCGAGCAGGACGAGAGAGTAAGCCTGGAAAAGTGCTGGTACAAACAGCCTACCCTGAGCACCCTTTATTACAAGATTTAGTCAATAACGGTTATAAGCATTTTGCAGAATATGCACTTACTGAACGAAAACAAGCCTATTTACCGCCTTTTGGCTTTCAAGCGCTAATTCGAGCAGAAGCAAACTACCCTTCTTATCCCGAGAAATTTTTACGTGAAATATGTACTGTAGCCTATGAAGGCTGCGAACTTGCAGGTCCTTTACCTGCAATAATGGAAAAACGTGGTGGAAAATACCGTTTTCATCTCATTGTTCAATCAAAAAGTCGCAAAGATCTACATCGAGCTATATACCAAATGTTACAATTTATCCCTAACAATGAGTGGCAAACAAAAGTGCGCTGGTCTGTCGATATAGATCCAATCGATTTAAGCTGGTAGTAAAATAAATACCAAGCTAGTATTATTTTTCTTAATTATACCCGTTACCAATCAAAATGCTCGTTTCAGAGCGCTTGAGCGATATCAATTCAAGGCAATGCTTTATTGCAATGGTTATTCCCTTGTAAAAAGCATTAACGACGAAGTGATTTTGCTCAAGCGCTTCTTTGATGGGTCTAAAAACAATTTATGCGTCGTTATTAAGTGTAGTCAGGGAGTAACCATGACATAAACTTAATGCCTTGCCTAAATTGTTTTTAGTTCCCACTGAAACCTGCAT
>Ga0209185_1000963_pt1 | contig 27867 bp, 19 predicted proteins | sample SidtaG_2_FD_187425 | JGI IMG/M metagenome (GOLD analysis project Ga0209185, IMG submission 187425) | Marine algal microbial communities from Sidmouth, United Kingdom - Sidmouth_Asex2 metaG (SPAdes) (version 2) | ecosystem: Host-associated > Algae > Red algae > Unclassified | place: Sidmouth... | reverse complement strand
AAATAAAGAGCTAAAACCTCATCTCTCCAGTCGGCCTACGGCCTCCTTACGAGATGAGGTTTACATCTTGAAAGCAAGATGTAGGATATTATTAACTAACCTTAGACACAGTTAAATGAACTATCCCTATTAGTTACTCTTAACTCTTAACTCCTAACTCCTATCTCTTAACTCCTAACTCCTAACTCTTAACTCTTAACTCCTAACTCCTAACTCTTAACTCTTAATCTAAATTTTTAACTCTTAACTCAAAGTCACTTCTTCTTAGTTAGTCCTAATGATGTGGCCTTCTGGACCATGTAATCATATGCGGCATCGTAGTCGTTAGCAATATCGCCTTCTAATATGGCTTCTCTGATACTATCTTTTATCTGACCGACTACACGAGAAGGACCTATTTCGAATGTGTCCATGATAAGTTCTCCAGATATCGGCGGTTGCCAATTTCTTATTTTATCATTTTCTTCGACGTCCTTTAGCTTCTGCTTGACAGCTTCATAATTTTCTTTTATACGTTCTACTTTCTTTCTGTTCTTAGATGTAATATCTGCTTTGCACAATATCATCAGATCATCTATCTCATCACCGGCATCAAATAGTAACCGACGTACAGCGGAATCCGTTATGTGATCATTAGTCAAGGCTATGGGACGTAGATGTAATCTGATTAGCTTCTGTACATACTTCAACTTATGATCCAGGGGCAATCGCAATCTCTTGAATACTCTATATGCAATACGTGTACCGACGACCTCATGTCCATGGAAGGTCCATCCTACATTCTCATCGAATCGCTTAGTATCTGGCTTGGCAATATCGTGAAGGATTGCTGCCCACCTCAACCACAAATTATTTGTTTCTCTGGAGATATTATCTAATACCTCAAGCGTATGATAATAATTGTCTTTATGTCCTATGCCATTAATAGTTTCTATTCCTCGGAGCTTTTCGAATTCTGGAAATATTAGTTCGAGCAGTCCAGACTCTGATAGTAAATTAAATCCTACAGATGGCTCCGCAGATAGGACTATTTTATTAAGCTCGGTTGCAATTCTCTCAGCAGAGATAATTTCTATTCTTTCCTTATTTCTCTTAATCCCTTCCATCGTCTCAGGCTCGATCTCATAACTCAGTTGGCTCGCAAATCGAATCGCTCTCATCATCCTTAATGGATCATCTGAGAATGTCTTATCCGAATCTAATGGTGTTTTCACAATTCGGTTCTCTATATCTTGCAATCCACCGAATGGATCTATGACCTCATTATATGGAGATGATGCAAGTGAAACTGCCAAGGCATTTATCGTAAAATCTCTCCGATTCTGATCATCTTCTATCGTACCGGGTTCTACTTCAGGTTTCCGAGAGTTTCTACTATATGACTCCTTTCTTGCCCCTACGAACTCTATCTCAGTACCCTTATAAGAAATCATCGCTGTACCGAACCTTTTGAATACAGCAATCTTATTTCTAATGCCTAATACTTCGCAAGTCTTCTGAGCTAAAAGTATACCATCTCCTACGCATACGACATCGATATCATTAGTTTGACGACCAATGATCTTATCTCTTACGTATCCACCTATAAAGTATGCAGGCACAGAAATCTCAGCAGCAGCTTTAGATATCGCATCTGCAATGATAAGTTCAGAATCTGTAAGTGTGATTTTCATTATGAGGCAAATGCTTGTTCGTCAGCATAACGATACTCTATATGATCGAGTATCTCGTGCAGAATCTTAGGATCATACTCAGTGACTAACTTAGCCCGGATGGGCTTTATATCTCTATAGCCTCTGAAGTAATTAGTATAATGACGTCGCATCTCTACGACGCCTAAGCGTTCTCCTTTCCACTCTATAGATCTCTGAAGGTGTTCCTTAGCAGCATCTACTCTCTCTCCTATTGTCGGAGGATCTACTATGGTGCCGTCTTCTAAGAAAGCTTTGACTTCTCGGAATATCCACGGATTCCCTATACTCGCCCTACCTATCATGATACCATCTACTCCATATTTATTCTTATACTCTAATGCTTTCTGTGGAGAATTAATATCTCCATTTCCGAATATCGGAATGTGTACCCGAGGGTTATTTTTTATATTACCGATCATCGTCCAGTCTGCTTCTCCTTTATACATTTGCTTACGTGTACGTCCATGGATCGATAGGGCTTTGATACCTACATCCTGAAGACGTTCGGCGACTTCTTCGATGTACATTGTGTTTTCGTCCCAGCCTAATCTTGTCTTCACTGTGACGGGTAGATTTGTAGACTTTACAATAGCATCAGTCAGTGATACCATCCTGTCTATGTCTTGTAGTATCCCAGCGCCTGCCATCTTACACACGACTTTCTTCACTGGACAGCCAAAGTTAATGTCTAATACTTCTGGCTTGGCTTCTTCTACTATCTCAGCAGCTCTTGTCATAGAATCCAGTTCAGCGCCGAATATCTGTATGCCTACTGGTCTCTCATAGTCATAAATATCCAGCTTCTGTACACTCTTATCAGCATCACGTATCAGACCTTCTACAGAGATAAATTCTGTATACATCATATCACAACCTTGCTTCTTACAAAGAGCACGAAATGGTGGGTCACTGACATCCTCCATCGGTGCCAGTAATAACGGAAATTCGCCTAATTCAAGATCACCTATTCTAACCATAGAATAAAGATAAGGAGAAATAATATCTTAAACTTAAGGTGTAATTCTAATTTATATCAGAAAAGAACTAACTATTCTTAGCCTGAGGACATAAAAGATCGTACTCATACGAGTCATTTAGTCAATCACTATAAAATTCCTGTCTATGAAATGTACCATTATTACGGCATTCATAATTATGATATCCGTATCCTTATCAGCCCAGACTTTAGGATTCTCTTCCTTTAGCCCTCTTTCTGGGAAAGCTGAAAATAGCCGTAGCACCTTATATTACAACCTCGGCGAACCCGTAATTAATACTTCTGAAGATGGAAAATTGCGTTTTAATAATGGTCTATTACAAAGTCCAAATTATAATCAATCGGAATCCTTCCAAGTACAAGTTCAATTCTATTTTGATGAAAACCAGAATGGTGTCAAGGATGATTTAGATAGATATGTCAGACAAGGGTCGTTTCTTTTAGATAACAATCAATTCAGATTACATAGTGAAAAAGGGGTTAGCTTCATAGGAGAATCAGGTACTTATGAGTTCACCTTTGAAGATGCTGGAGCGCCAGGCTGGTCACTGAGTTCGGAAGAGAGTGTAACAATAACCATAGATGAGACTAACAAATATGAATTAGTGGAGTTTGGAATAAGTCCAGATGTATCCGTGTCTTGCATACAACCATACATTACTTCTGGAAACTTTAGATGTTGTACAAATAGAACTTATAATCTCTCTGCAATTAATCAAGGAACTGTCATAGATGACCAAACGGTATGGCTACAAGTGGATCCTCGAATCAGTGAAGTTGTCTACAATACACCGCCTGATATGGTTATAGATTCTAACTATGTAGGATGGAATGTTTCACTTTACCCAACTGAGAAAGCTGATTTTGGGTTTTCCCTCAAGGTACCTTGTATCAGTGATGACATCACCGTCGGAGAATTATTCAAATCGACTGCATGGGTGGATAATGGCGCAGATCGCAAGGAGTTCTGTTATGAACAAGAACTCAGATGTGCTTATGATCCTAATGACAAACTGGTCAATCCTAATAGAACGGATAGTCTTGCTTTATTTGGACAAGAATTGACTTACACACTCAGATTTCAAAATACTGGAAACGATTATGCTGAAAATGTAGTGGTGACAGATACATTAAGCGAACTATTAGATCTTTCTACATTTAAGATTTTGGACACAAGTCATCCTGATGTCCTATCAGTAGAGAATAATAAAGATAATCCATATATCATCAACTTTAGGTTTGACAATATATTCTTACTCGATAGCTTCACTAATGAGGAAGCGAGTAATGGTCATGTTATGTTCTCTATCAGTCCGATAGAGGGACTCGATATCGGTACTGAGATTAACAATACTGGATTCATTTACTTTGACTTTAATCCAGCGGTGGTTACTAATACTACAGGCACAACTTATGTAGACAAATTCCCAACTGTCAGTACATTCGATCAAGAGGTAATAACATTTACCCAAGTCTATCCTAATCCAGGAGATGGCATATTCTATATGGATGCTGGAATAAATAGTATCAAAGCATATACGCCAGAAGGAAGATTAGTCAAAGAAATATATAACAGCTCATCTATCGACTTATCTGGAAACCCAGCAGGAAATTACATACTTAAGATCAGAAAGGATGAGCTGGTGCAATATGAAAAAATCGTTCTCACTCACACAAAGTAATGTCTATAATGTAGATCATTAAAAAACTCAAGAGTATTAAGTGATCTACAGATAGCTGAATAATACTTATAAAAAAATGAAAAATGAAAAATGAAATAAATTTAATCAGTCTCATTCCGATAATATGCCTCATGGCATTTTCGAAAAGCACTTACGCTCAGACTGATGCCATAGATTTCCAGACGATCATAACGGATAGACAAGACCTCCCTATTAAGTCTGCCGACATAGAGATCTTAGTAGAAGTCTTAGAAGCTTCACCCACAGGAGATATAACATATACAGAAACACATCAAGTTATGACTGGTATCAATGGTGAATTATCATTAGAAATAGGTAATGGTACGGCTAACAATACAAGCTTCTCAGATATCAACTGGGAAGTCCCTAACTATATCGCCTTATCTCTTAAACCTCAAGGTAGTACTATATTCTTAGCGAATAATGGAAGCGTGGAGTTGCTGTCAGTGCCCTATGCCATATTCGCTACTAAGTTAGGATGTGAGATAGGTTGTCCTGGAGAAGATGGAGAGGCTGGTCCCCAGGGAGCAACAGGTACCGCAGGACCAACAGGAGAAAGAGGTTTCGAAGGAGTTCAAGGTATTAGTGGTCCTGTAGCTAGTGACGGCTTAGATGGTCATCAGACTCTAGAACTCACCAATAATATCCCACAAAATCCCGAAAATGGTGAATTCTACTTAGATGATGGCAGCAATAGGACGGATGGGCTTCCTGGGTTCAGATATTATAACGGTAGTAATTGGATAAATCTCTAAAAATGAATATCATGAAATATATAATACTAATAGTTATATCTGTAATCTTGAACACCACAACTGATGCTCAGAAAGTCATAAGAACTAATTGTGACGAATCAGTTAATTGGGATTATAATTTTAATTACAGTGGATTCATCATAGAAGAGGATGGCGTGTCACCTCTCGAGCAAGTCCAGAATAGGCAGATACAAATTCTTATCTCTGATATCAATGATCCAGCATCAACTAATTTCTCAGAGACTCATCAGATAGGAATAGACAGGACCGGCTACTTCAATATAGAAATAGGAACTATCGAAAGAAATAGTTTTTCGAATTTCATTAATTCGATGAATGGCAAAGAAAATGCAGAATATATAATGGAGGTTTCATTGATAACTCAAAATGATACAAAGCTAATTGGTTCTAAAAAAATACTCCCAGTCCCATATGCACTTGTTTCTAATGCTTTAGGGGGTCTTGGCAGACAAGGTCAACTGGGTTTACAAGGACTATCAGGGCCCGAAGGTGCAAGAGGCCCACAAGGTGGAAGTGGTCTTCCTGGTTTGAGTTCAATAGGCACTAATGGCGTTAACGGTTTCGGAATAATGAAAATGACTAACACGCCTCCTAATGGAGTAAAGTTTTACGTAGATGATGGAACAAATACCTCTGATGGAAATCCACATATTAGATATAATAATAACGGAATCTGGATAGATCTATAAATTTTAATTGACTAATCATTCACAACATCATTTTACCTTAAATATTGATATTCAGATAGATATAAAATATAAAAATGAAAAAAATAATATACATAATGATAATTGGGGCTTGGCTAAGTCACATACAAGCTCAATCAAATGAAGCCTTCTCTTTCCAAGGAATCATACTCGATAATAATGGCAACCCTAGTGGTAATCAGATGATCGAGATGACTAGCCATATAGCTGACAGTAGTAATGGGCAGAACATAATCTATTCTGAGGTGCATGATATTGTCACTAATGATCAGGGCTTATTTGATATAGCCATAGGAAATGGTATCACAACAGAAGGAGCGTTTGCTGACATAGATTGGTTATCGTATGTCCCCTATTTACAGATCACTTACAATCTTAATGATGGTGCAGATGGTATTACATTGGCTTGGACAAAATTCAAGTCAGTGCCTTTTTGCTTTTCTTCTAAGTACATCGTATGCTCGGATGGAGTAGATGGACTATCTGGACCCCAGGGTGTCAATGGTCCACAAGGTGCAAGAGGTCCTCAGGGTGATCAAGGGCTTCCTGGAAATACTCAAAATGGAGTCAACGGTATACCAGTACTACCACTACTCAATACGCCTCCCACCACTAATATCCAAGAAGGAAGTATCTACATGGACAATGGAGATAACCGAGAAGATATTGCACCAGGCTTTAGATACTATGACGGTGCTGGATGGATAGATCTGTGATGCTCAAAACAAATAACTGATTCATTTAAATATATTTCTGATAAGTCTCCTGCGAAGGGGACTTTTTTTTATTCTACGATATAGAAGTACATAATCATCAAACATTAGTAGAAGTGAAAAATGCCTAAACATCAGGTTTAATTATATCATTAAATTAGGAATAAAAAATGCTCAAGTATTTAAACTATAACAACATTACAATGTTAGAAATACTCAATTATTAAAATGCTTGCACTTTGCCGAATACTCTTACTATTATCCATCATCCTGTTATCTATATCCGATGTCACTGCTCAGTTAGAGTCCTGTGATTGTAAGAGCGATATAGAATTCTTACATCAAAAGATAAAGAAAACCCCATCGTATAGAAACAATAAGGAAAAGTATAACAAGGCCTATAAAGTCATTATCAATGAAGCGAGTAATATAGACTCTGCTTATGATTGCTTCTTACAGTTAAACAAACTCCTGCTTTCACTTAATGACAACCACTCTAAAGTCTATGGCATAGACAAAGGTGCAACCAAAGAACTCCGTGATGCCGTAGGAGGATTAGAAAAATTCAAACAATCAAAACTATATAAGCTCTATCCTAAGATCACCTTCGACTTAGACAGTCTTACCGATATTTTAGCTCTCAAATCACAAGCTGACAAAGAGGGCATATATACAAATAAGGATAAACTAAAAATAGGAGTACGCAAAAATCAAGAAGTATATGAGGCTATAGTTCTATCTTCCGAAAGTGAGATCTGGTCTCCAGGAGAATTGATATACACTATGATACCATATGGCAATGATTACCTACTGAGCGTGGGAGGTAACTCTACTTCTAAGAGACTCATCGCTTACACAGAAAGAATAGAGGATGGCACATTTCTGACTATGGGCTACCAGAAGGATATCTCTAAAAGCAATTATACAAAAAGCATACATCCTGATACAACTTACTTACGAAAAGAAATCAGCTCTGACATTACCTACATAAAAGTCGGAAGCTTCAACTCATGGTACCCTACTCTATCAGATGCGGAAGATTTCTATGCATCATTAAAAAATAACTTGACTAAGTCAAATTTGATTATAGACCTTAGAGATAATGGAGGCGGTGGAAATAGGAACTCTGACATTCTGCACAAGATCATAAAGGACTATCTAAAGAAAAGCAATGTGTATCTAATCACTAACCATAGAACAGCAAGCAATGCAGAGCAATTCGCTTATAAATTAAAAGAGAATCCAAACTGTATAATTTTTGGCCAGAGAACCAATGGCAGTGTTGCATACGAAATAGTAGATAAGAACTATAACTTACCTTGCGAAAATTATATCGCAGTTCTCACTTCCAAGAAACACAGTAAATATTTAAAATTAGAATCAAAGGGATTAGATCCAGATTGGATTTTGAATATGAATAACAACTGGATGGTTCAAGTTGTAGACTTTATCAATAGTCAATAGATAGCAGCTTTTACAAAATGCAACTTGCCTCAATATAATAGTTGATCCAGTATAAATTGTACAATGTTGTCTATGATTTATACCAATATATATCTGCTTAAATTAGCTAAGACAATCTATCAGAAATTAACTCCAATTCCGATCATCGTTCTATTGTAGAGTTGCTTATAGGTGTATATGGCATCTTGCTGACCTGGATTCCAAGCTCCGAAATTATCTGCTCCAGAAGTAGATTGTATGTAATGGCTAATCTTAAATGACCACTTCATTTTTTTACGGTTGGCAATTTCCAATCCGATTCCTGGTCTAAAATATACCCCATTAGAATATTGGTCTTCCCACCATTCGGCTTTTGCTTTTCCAAATCCCAGGCTTGATTCTGCAAACCATCGGATCTTCTTATTGGTTATATTGTATCTTCCATACGCTGCAATCGAACTAAACTGATGATCAGCCCAGACATTCCCTGGAAGTGATACACTATTGTGATGAGCCGCAATAGATACACCTACAGACCACTTAGGATTAAGCCTATATCCAGCTATGATAGCGAATAATAATGACGTATTATCTTCTGAAGAAGATGCAATAGAATAATCTAAAGACAAAAACAATCCTTCCTTCTTATGATACTTACCTTTATCTAAGAGGATCACATTTTTTAATTGAGCAGGTTTCTTCTGCTTCTTCACATACCTCTTATCGATACTAATTGTATCTCCAGTTTCTATGATCATCTTAATGGTGAATGCATCTTCTTTGACAATCTTTCCTACATATACCCCGCCACTATTAGTGTAAATTATAGAACTGCCATACTCATCTTGAGCGATGAGAGAACATGTAAAGACTAAGAAAAGTAAAGTAGTAAGTGATTTCATGGTTTCGTTTTGAGTGGAATAGATAATCTACAATCATAAGAATATGTAAGCACTGATCTCATAATCAGCGCTTACTATCTTATAATTTTTATATCTGTATCCAGCTAAGCAAAGCCATATCTTGGTTGCTGTCGATCTGATATTGGCCGAATCCTGTAGGGCTTGCTACAAGAATAATATCTGACCTTGTAGGATGTGCTATTATATCATATGCTTCTACATTACTATCTGAGCTTATTAGGCTAACTGTATTATCATTAGCAGAAGTATCAAAAGTCTTAAGACCATTAGTGCCTTCTCCCACATATAATGTATTTCCAATTAATGTCATGCCATAAGGACTCTCCATCTCTACAGTTTGTATCTCTGATGAGAAATTTTCATTAGATATATCTAATACAATTAATGCATTCACATCACCGGGACATCCTGTTCCATTAGATCTTAGCGTTAGGTAAGCTACATCACCATTAGGAAGTACTGGATCACAAGAATCTACATGATCATATCTACTGCGTTCTCTTGGAGTTACAGGCGTCGATATGTCATATACTAACATTGAGTTTCTTGTACCTATGTATAGAGAGTTGTCTTGAGGATAGATTGTTTCCATCTGCCTTCCAGCTTGGATGTTATCTACAAGCTCTAAGTTGCCGTTATCAGAAAGTATCGTCATGTGAGAATTACTGATTACATATACATGATCAGCAGTGTGAGCGATTCTGTTGACAGTTCCTATAGAAGAATTACTACTTCCAGCAAATGATGATGGTACCGCAGAAGCAGGAATAATTCTCTCATTAAAATCAAAAAATGCAAAGTTGTTATTATTAGATAACTCATTCCAGATATCAGAATTTTCTTCTACTTCTTCTCTTACATCTTCAAATTCAAATCCAACAAGTACCTGACCATCAGCATTAATGAAGTCTTGGACAAATGCATTCTCTACTCTATTGACAAGTCTAGGGTTGTCTTTATCATTCATATCTATCTTAAGCATATCATATACACTCTCAGCGTAGATAAAATTATCTTTTACATAGAATTCCTTGTTAGATGGAATATTAAGAAAGCTAATTGGCGTAGGATTTTCAGGATCTGAATTATCATACACATGTATACCCTCATTCTCTTCCCCTATTAATAATAGGTCTTCAGATACATACACCTTACCTGCATCTTCTATAGGTCTGATGTCATCCTCTAATGGAATATTACGTTGCTCATTAAGATCTCCATATATAGCAGTGGCTTTAGTATAACTAAGCTCGGCTGAGGAGATATCATTAGAACAAGAATAAGTGAAGAAAAGGGAAGTAATTGCTAAAAAGAACAGTATTTTTTTCATATAGTAATGATTTAGGAATTGGATAAATAATGAATGTCTTTGTTTCTTATAATGATCAAACGGTGATTTCTAAGCTTAATTGTAATTCTAAACTAAGAAATTTAAATCTCAGTAAGATCTACGTTATCTCATTTTAAGATCAATTTAAGTGATATCTTAAGACTCATCGTCTCATTTTAACTGTTTGAGACCACATATATGCATATTGATACTCATAACTTATGGGATCAATAGATACTTTATAGCAGGCAAAGAGAATACTTCCCATGGATTCATTAATACTATCGTTCAGTAGTATCCATAAAAAAAGGCCTGAGCTATGAAGCTCAGACCTACCCTAAAAAAAACTAATTTCTTTTCTAATCAATAAAGGTCATCTTTCTTGTCGCTGAGTAATCGCCAAAGTCTAGTCTGTAGTATAATATTCCACTTGTAGACTGTACGTCTGACTTTCTTACGATCTCAGAGTTCTGACCTTTCTTATATTCTTTTTCTGTCTTGTACAGTACCTTTCCTGTTGGATCGTATACTGTAATTGACGCTGTACCAGCTTCTGCTATGTTAAACATAATTTCAGTCGCTTCCGTAAATGGATTCGGTACATTCTGTAGTAATTCGTTTACGTAGATTTCTTGAGTGTCCCCAGTATATAGCTTAACATCTACTTTCTCTAATTTTCCGTTCTTATAAGCTTCTTTTGGTGTATAAGCACTATTTAAAGTTATCATCTGAGAAAGATATCCATCTGCTTTTGCAGTCACATTCACTACAAATAACTCACTACCCTTAGCAACAGATAGAGCCTCTAAAGTAGACCAACTGATGGTATGTACATCTCTAAGATGTCCCATGTTGTTAGCATTCATATCTATACCTGCAGCATTGACATTAATGAAATCTAAGTTCTCAAGCTCTAATGAAAACTGGAAACCTAATACTTTCTCAAAGTTATTACTTCTGAAAGGTATACTAATAGTCTGTCCAGCAGTCACTTTCTGATTATCTATGACAAAATCAAGACTTACATCTGATCTTACATCGATTGGTGTATCATAGTAGTTAGCCTGCACGTCACTGTTTACATCTCCATACTTTACTGCTATCATGTTCTGTTCTCTTGCATTTTCCTCTAATCCATTAAACTGGATAAAGTTATCTGCTGAGAAAGGATCTGCTTGACTCATAAGATCAGATTCGTCTATGAAGTCCCAACTTGGATTATTAGGGAATGCATCATTGATACCCAAAATTAATTTTCTGATCTCTATTAAGTCAATCGCTGTGATCACCTCATCATTACTGACATCTGCAGCTCTCATTTTGTAAGGGCTATCTAGTAATTCTTGAGAAAGTATGTGTCTTTGTATAATGATAATATCAAGTGTGCTTACACCATTTAAGTAATCATCTCTTTTCTCACCTGAAAGCATATAGTTATAACCTTTAGATAGATTGCTGAATGCATAAGCACCACTATTATCTGTAACTACAGTCTTAGGAAATCCATCTTGGTTACTCTGCATTACAACTTCCACATTCTCTACTATGGCTCCTTGCTCCGTAAATACTTCCCCTTCTATTACAACCTTATTAGTGGCTGTGCCACATGATCCGATTACATTTACTTCGTCTATATCCCAAGCATTAACAGGAGCACCATTACCTACTAAGCAGTATCCTAATAACTCAAAACTAAACGTTGTGGCAGTTGTCACTGTAAAGTCGGTACCACTAAGATCTATCGTCTCTAATGTCCAGTCTAAAGTTGTCGCAAGGTCAGTCAGTCTTAAGACTTCTGCACCGTCCTTAAGAACTCTCACTCCATAGTTAGTCGGGTAGTTGTTAGCACCAGAAGCACCATCTATCCAATCAAATGTTGCAGGTGCTTTCTCCCAGAATGTCAACTGTGAAAGATTCGCTGACTCACCAGCATTAGGTGTTACTGTAACATTAAATTTTATAGATTTTTCGCTTCCTGCATCATACGTACATGCATCTAGTGATCCTACACACATCGCTACTGATCCCATTACTCCTGGCGTACAAGAGTGAGGATTAGTTGCCGCCGGAGCTCTGTTAACAATACTTGCCGTCACAGTACCACATGATAATGTCGTAGGGTATAATGGAATAAATTCTGAGTAATCAATATTAGACATATCTGAAGATGCATAAGATCTACATGCGTCTAAGTTATAATTAACTAATGAGGTAGGATTGTTACCACCTCCATTATCAGGTCTACAACTTGCAAGATTAACTGCAGATGCACCACGGAAAAAATCATTAGCTGAAGGAGCAATATCTCCACCAGTAGTAGGTACGTCAAATACTAAAAATCTACCATCAGCATTAGCTCTTTCTGCTACATATATTTTGCCAAGTGTGTTATCATAAGCCACGTCCACAGGATTTCCTAAGTTAGTAGATGGGCCTGCGATTCTGATTTGCTCAGCAGCAGTTACATTACTATCTGCGATCGCTGCACTCCAATTGTTGATAATAACAATAGCTCCATCATCTGCTATAGCTCCACTTCCTACATCTGTAAGAATCATAATGTCATTATCTACATCATACGTAAGACCATGTGTTCTTACCATATCTTGTACAGATACTGTTAGATTAGGATTGACCATACCTGCTGGTAACGATAGAAAATTATTATATATCGCAACGTTAGCAGAGTTATCCACGATCGCAATTAGATCATCTCCAGAAAAAGTTGCTCCCCATAGATTAATGCCTGTAGGTTGTGTCTTGTCTAAAGTAATAGAGTTACTGCTGATATTATATGTCACGAATTGATTAATCATCCCGTTAGCACCATTGGCATCTTGAGCTACTACAAGCTTATCACCTGATACTGCAATCTCTCTACCATTGATAAAATCAGAAGTAGATGTCGCAGAAAGTGTAGGTGTTCCTCCAGTAGATAAGCTTGATTGCACATTAGTGTATGCATTAATTACATTGCTTGATCTGTTAAGTTGGTATAGAACATCACCATCCTTATCATAATGAATACCATCTGCATCATCACCTTGTGAAGCAAATGTAGAAGTACTCATATTACCAGCATCATCGAATCCATAGACTCCGATATTACCAGAATTGTTACTGGATACAAATACATTTATCGCGGCATTATCTAATAAGTTCTGCCTTGGGAATTGTATCTCACCACTACAATTACCAGTTCCGCTATGTGGCTGAGCCACGTATGGGAATGCTCCTGAAAATGGTAAATCATTAGCTTCTACTCCTGTTGTATATGTGAGAACATTTAAAAGATCTTGTGTCACTGGACTTGCAGAAGTCATAGGGTCATAATCATCATACCATAACCCGATAGCCGCAAGTACAACTCCAGATACTGCTTGTAATTCTATTCTTGTAACATCATCTTCTAATCTTCTACCATTAGGAAATCCATCCATATTAGGTATAAATTCTAAATCAGCTGTTGTATTAAATGGCGCAACTGTCAGTCCGATTGCTGCTGCCTGTATTAGTCCTAATGAACTAAAATTCGGATCGTTTCTTGGTGTCACAGGTACTGCCATATTCAGTCTTAGCATATCTCCACCATTAGGTAGGAAATTATTGACAAATGGCTTACCTGCAGCGAGTGGATCACCACCCTTACCTGTAGCCAATTGGTATGGTCTCACATTAGGAACACCTGTATGGAAAGCTGGCCATAGATCTACAGACCTTGGCTTACCAGCTGCAGGAAGTAATAATGTACCGAATACTGCATCATCTAAAGCTGTGCCAGCCACTGCTGCTGATCCTTTCAAACTGAATAAACCATCTGCATCATTAGTAAAATCAAATGCTCCTAAAGAAGCTTCTTGGATTCTAAGTGGTCCGAATGCAGGTACTGCACCGCCAAATAGGTCATCATCCATATATAGAGCTAATTCTGGATTGTAGAAATACTCAAAGTGTGCTGGATTCTCAGTGTATGGTGTCAGACTATTCCACTCATCCTTAGCACCGATAGGAATCACTGCCTCATTAGTTAGAGGCATTCCGATTCTCGATACTTGTACCCAATCTCCACTTACTGTAGGCTCACCCGTAGCACTTAATGTTGTCACTGAAGGTCTACTTGCAGATGCCCATACACCGATTACATAATCAGCGTCTAGTATATTAGTAGGTGTCGCTGGAGCACCAGCCTTACGTAATGTACTAATCGGTACTTCGATAGCTATTGTACTTACATTGTAACACGCTACTCCATCTGTAGGTGTTCCATTCTGTCTAGGTGCATCACCTAAGTCAAATATCCCTCCTAAGTCTACAAAGAAAGGGTCATCAGAAGGACCAGCATATACTCGCTCTCCTGTAGAACTATTAGTAATAGCACCATTAAATAATGCATCATAACTTGATCCAAGTCCTACCTGGCTTTCTATAGATCTTGGACCTATATTATTAGGAGGTACAACACCATTAGAAATAACTGTAGCAAAAGAATTACCACCATCTACACTTCTCTCAAGTGTATAAGTTGCTTTCTGATTTTGCTGTCCTAATCTGATATTGAAAAAAGTCGTCGGATCCTCATTCGTAATATTAAAAGTGAATCTGTAGATAATCTCATCACCTACAACCGAAGCATCATTATCTACATGGATCTCATACCTGACATTCTCACCAAACTGGTAATAGTTAGGTCCACCATGTGGTAATTGTAATGGCACATAAGTCGCAATAATCGTGATCATCTCAGGATTATCAGGACTCTTAAATGCATATAAATCCACATTATCAGCTAAAGGGTCATTAGCAATAAGTGGTGCTTCTCTATGGCTTGATGCAGATAGGTCTATTCCCATCGCAACAAAGCATAAAGCTGCAATAATTATAGTTTTTAGTGTTAATATATTTTTCATTATAAAGGTTTTCATTTTATGAAGATGATCTCAATTACTGTCCTACTTCTGTTCCTCTCCATGGCTGAGCCACATATGGGAAAGAAGCACTGAAAGGCGCATCATTAGTCTCTACACCTGTAGAATATGTCAATACATCTAATAAGTCTGTAGTTACTGGACTTGGAGAACTCATCGGATCGTAATCATCATACCATAATCCAATTGCTGCAAGTACAACTCCAGAAACTGCCTGTAATTCTATTCTTGTTACATCATCTTCGAGTCTTCTACCATTAGGAAATCCATCCATGTTAGGTATAAATTCTAAATCAGCTGTTGTATTAAATGGAGCAACTGTCAATCCGATAGCTGCGGCTTGTATTAATCCTAATGAACTAAAGTTCGGATCGTTTCTTGGTGTCACAGGTACTGCCATATTAAGTCTTAGCATATCTCCACCATTAGGTAGAAAGTTATTAACGAATGGCTTTCCTGCTGCTAATGGATCTCCGCCTTTTCCTGTTGCTAGCTGGTATGGTCTTACATTAGGAACTCCAGTGTGGAATGCTGGCCATAGATCTACTGATCTTGGCTTGCCAGCTGCAGGTAATAATAATGTTCCAAATACTGCATCATCTAATGCTGTACCATCTAATGCAGGCGAACCTTTAAGACCAAATAATCCATCTGCTTCATTAGAGAAGTCAAATGCTCCTAAAGATGCTGTCTGAATTCTCAATGCAGAAAAAGCAGGTACTGCACCTCCAAACTGGTCATCATCCATATATAATGCTAACTCTGGATTATAGAAATATTCGAAGTGATCAGGGTTTTCATTATAAGGCGTCAATCTGTTCCACTCATCCTTAGCACCGATAGGAATCACCGCCTCATTAGTTAGTGGCATACCGATTCTTGATACTTGTACCCAATCTCCTGAATAAGTTGCATCGCTACCAATATTGATGGTCTTGACAGCAGGTCTGCTTGCAGAAGCCCATACACCGATTACATAATCAGCGTCTAATATATTAGTAGGAGTCGCTGGAGCACCAGTCTTTAATAATGTTGAAATCGGCACCTGAATAGCGATAGTGTGGCAATTATACTTAGCCAGACCGTCTCTCGCAGCACCACCTTGTCTTGGTGAATCACCAAGATCAAAAATTCCACCTAAGTCTACATAGAAAGGATCATCGATAGATCCTGCAAATACTTTCTCTCCTGTACTTGCATCTGTAATAGCACCATTAAATAATGCATCATAAGAAGTACCTAAACCAGCACCACCTTCTATAGATCTTGGTCCGATATTATACGGAGGCACAACACCATTAGATACGATAGACTGAAATGAAGCCCCACCATCAATACTTCTTTCGAGCGTGTAGGTTGTTTTAAGATTTTCTTGTCCTAATCTTATGTTGAAGAAAGTAGTAGGATCCTCATTCGTATTAGTGAATGTCATTCTGTATATGATCTCATCACCTACAGTCCCTGCATCATTATCTACATGGATCTCATATCTTACATTCTCACCGAATGTATAATAATTAGGTCCACCATAAGGTAATTGCCCAGGAATGTAGTTAGCTATGATTGTAATCATATTAGGATTATCCGGACTTCTAAATGCATACAAGTCAGTGTTATCCGCTAATGGGTCATTAGAGATAAGAGGTGCTTCTCTGTGGCTAGATGCCATACTGATAGATACATCAGCTAAGAAAACTACCATTGCAAGCATAGGTAGCATAAGACCTCTTAAAATTGTCTTTTGGTTGAAAATTTTTTTCATACTTTTTTGTTATTTAAAGATTACTGTATTTTAATTCTTAAGTAGGAAATATCACAAAATGACATAAACCTTCTATTACTATAGAATATACGGTTACGAAACCCATATTGGTTTTATCTAATAGTTATTAGCTGATAATAAAAGCTTGACTAATAGATAATATAACGCCGAGTCTCAAAACGAAACTGAATTACGTATCATCTAACTTGTGTGGAAAGTTATTCGGAGCATAAATAACGAACAACTATTTTTTAACGTGATAATTAACTAGAGTAAAAAATTATCAGGCCAATTGTATTCTTGACTGTGTTCTTATAAAAGAACAGTGTAAAAATAGCTAATTCAATTAATCTAATTGCAAGAATTTAATAATATAAACAATACTAATTTAAGAAATATGTAAATGACTGTGAACATGTAGATTACAGATATATTTCTTGTAATATAAAAATGTCCCCCCGATAGAATCAGGGGAACACAGTCAAGAATATCAAAGACTTGACATTCCATCTTATATAACTTAGATAAACAATGAGCACAATCACAACCAGTAACAGGCTCATGCTTAGCAATCATTCTCTCTAACTTACGTGGGCTCCTGACTGTTCGGATTTATAATTAGACCAAAAATAATTTGAAAGGAGATATCTGTCTATGTACGGTAGATTCGCATGCATATACGAGATAAAAACATTTTATAAAAAACCATACGTATCTAAAAAGTCGTATGTAAGTTTGTGTTAGCTATTTAATCATAATCAATTTATAATCAGATGAATTACTGCAATTCCTTTATTTACATATGTTTCATTTTTCTATTCTCCTGCTCAACACAGACTGATCCAGCTAGTGTAGGTGGAAATAAGGCCTCTCTACAATCCATTGATATACCAGAGTTATTAGATCGCTCAGAAAAAATTCAATTAGGAAAAGAGTGGGATGAGGTGCAAAACTTCTATACAGATAAGCGAGATGCTATCCAAAAGGACCCTAAAGATTATGCATCTATGTTAGATCTCGCAGAGTTATATATCAGAGAAGCCCGGGTGACTGGTGAGCATGGACATTATTATCCTGCTGCATTATCACTGACGTCTAAGATAACGAAACAGAAAGAAGTAAGTCCAGACTTAAAATTCAGAGCCCTTACGACTCATGCTGGTGTACAGCTATCATTACATGAATTCTCAGATGCCCTTAAGACAGCTAAGAAAGCTGTTGCGATGAATGACAGAAATGCTCAAATTTATGGAGTACTCGTAGACTGTTACGTAGAACTTGGTGACTATAAGAAAGCAGTAGAGATGTCAGATAAGATGATTAGTATTAAGCCTGATATTAGATCATACTCGAGAATATCATATTTAAGAGAAATTCATGGTGATGTGAAAGGGTCTATAGATGCATTGACATTAGCGATCAAGGCTGGTTACCCTGGCTACGAAGAAACTGCTTGGGCCATGCAGACATTAGGTGACTTATATATGACCTATGGAGAAGTGGACAAAGCTGAAAATGTCTACAAGCAGATTGTAGAAATCAGAAAAGATTACCCTTTTGCAATAGCTGCATTAGGTGATGTGGCATACGAAAGAGGAGATATGAAACTTGCAGAAAAAAAATATCAGGAAGCAATGAATATCATTCCTGAAGTGGGGTTCTACACATCTATGGCAAAGCTATACAAGAAGCAAGGTCGAGATGAAGAGTTTAAGAAAATTATGGATGAGGTGTTCCCTATGTTACAAGATGATGTAGACTCTGGACATAATATGAATATGGAGTATGCAGATATCTACAAGGGTTTGCTTGTCGATTATGATAAAGCTTTGGCCTATGCTAAAAAAGAATACAAAAAGCGACCTGATAATATAGATGTTAATAGAATGATGTCAGAAATATATGCTCTTAAGTCAAATAAAGATCTTGCAAAGAAACACTATGATCTTGCAATCACCACTAATTCGAAACATCCAGACTTAGAGGAAATAAAGAAGGCGTTATAAATCTACTTATCAAGAATCTTTGTACAATAATGAGCTTAGAGCTTTCCATACATTCTGAAGAACAATTTTCTGACCTTCAGCATTAGGATGCTTACCATCTGGTAAATTAAGCTCGGGATCTAATGCAACATTTTCTAAAAAGAATGGTATCAATTTAGCATCATATGCTTTTGCCAATTCAGGAAATGTTGCATTATATTCTTTCTCATAGGTCTTACCCATATTAGGTGCAGATAACATACCCGCAATGACGATATCAATATTAGGGTTTTTAGCTTTTACTTTCTGAATAATCTGATCCAAATTACTTTTGGTGGCTTTGACATCTAATCCCCTTAGCATATCGTTAGCGCCCAGCTCTAATATGAAAATATCCACTTTTTGATTCAGTACCCAATCTATTCTTCTCAGTCCATCTGCTGTTGTCTCCCCACTTAGCCCAGCATTGACAACTTTATAATCTAGATTCATAGAATCTATCCGATCTTGCATGAGGCTTGTCCACCATTCATTCTCGTCATCTAAGCCATAGCCTGCCGTCAAACTATTGCCAAAACAAAGGATTACTTTTTTTCCAGATTTCGTAGATGAATCTTCCTCATTGGTATTAATATCCTTCTTTTCCATAGGCTTTGTGTCCTTAGTTGGGCTATCTTTACATGATAGCATTACGAGAGTGCTGAACAACAAAAAACATATACCGTTAAGTAATACATTGGTCTTAGCCATATAAATACGATTTAACTCCAAAATTACTGAATAAACTTGCCATAATATGCCTTCCTACTTATTCGAAGGATTAAAAAATATAGATGAATAAGATACTCGAAGTCAATAATCTAAGCCAAACCTATATAAGCGGTGAGAGATCCCTTACGGTACTTAAGGACATTAATTTTTCTATAAATACGGGTGAAAGAGTTGCTATTGTAGGGCCTTCTGGTAGCGGTAAGACAACCCTACTCGGACTATGTGCAGGTCTGGATAATCCTACTAATGGAGAAATCATATTATGTGGTCAATCGATCGGTAATATAACAGAGAATCAGAAAGCTCAACTGAGAAATAAAAGAGTAGGATTTGTGTTTCAGAATTTTCAGCTGATCCCTACTCTGACAGCGGTAGAAAATGTTATGATTCCATTAGAATTACAAGGACAGTCTTCAGTATATCCGCAGGCAAAATTACTGCTGGAACGAGTCGGTCTTGGAGATAGGTTGTCACATTATCCATCACAATTATCAGGCGGAGAGCAACAGCGTGTATCCATAGCCCGTGCATTCATTAATAAGCCTTCGATTCTATTTGCTGATGAGCCTACTGGGAACTTAGACGATGAGACAGGAAGCTACATAGAACAGTTACTCTTCTCTATGAATGAAGAAGAGAATACAACACTCGTTTTAGTAACCCATGACTTAGAACTGGCACATAAGACTGGTAGAACCATTAAGCTCAAAGGTGGGAATATTATATCTGATGGTATAGACGCAGATAAAACCATATCGAATGTCTAATATCGCATTCCAACTAAAAACGGCATACAAAGATAGTCGCAAGAACTGGTCCAAGTTATTCATGTTTATGTCTTCCATCATTCTGGGGACGACAGCACTGGTTGCGATTAATTCATTTAATTATAATCTTGTACGAGATATAGATAAGCAAGCTAAAACGCTGATCGGCGCTGATATAGAAATTACTGGAAGACAGGTACTACCTCAGAATCTCACACAAGTGTTAGATTCTCTAGGAGGTAAAAAGGCGATGCAGATGGAAATATTTTCTATGGCTTACATTCCATCCACAGAAGGAACACAATTTGTCAGAGTAAGGGGAATAGAAGGTAGTTTTCCATTCTATGGAGAACTACAAACTGACCCAAAAGACAGCAGGTTATCTTACCAAAAAGAAAACGGAGCTCTCGTAGATGAAGGGCTTATGGCAGAACATAATCTATCAGTAGGCGACTCTATCAAGCTCGGAGAAAAAGTCATTCCAATAGCTGGAAAGCTATTAAGCACTTTTGGCTCAGTGAGTTTAGGATCCAGCTTTGCGCCGTCCATATATATAGATAAGTTAGTTCTATCTCAAACACAACTCATACAACCATCGAGCATTATTGAGTATGCCTATTATAGAAAGTTAGACGCAACTGTAGATGCTGAAGAATGGGAAGAAGCATATGATAGACAGAAGGGATTTAATGATCTAAATTTTAGAGTAACGACGGTATCCGATAATAAGAGACGACTTAATCGAGGCTTTGATTCACTTAATGATTTTCTAAATTTAGTAGCATTAGTATCCTTGATACTTGGCTGTATAGGTGTAGCGAGTAGTGTACTGATCTACATCAGATCTAAGATTCCATCTATCGCCATATTTAGATGTCTTGGGATGGAAGGCAGACAAGCATTTTTGATCTACTTTCTTCAGATATTTATTATTGGAGTGATTGCTGTTCTGATTGGAGTGACATTAGGGAGTCTTCTACAAATCGCTCTGCCGATTGTTCTTAGAGACATTTTACCTTACGAGGTGGATCTACATATTTCTTGGAAGGCCATTATACAAGGTATGACTATCGGTATCGTGATCACGAGTCTATTTGCTATGATACCATTGCTGGGTATCAGACATATCAGTCCACTGAGGACATTAAGATCATCGTACGAAGAGGAATCAGGAAAGCGTGATATGCTTAAGTGGTTGTTATACGCAGGTGTGATCGTGAGCCTCATTCTATTTTTATATAGCTTGACTTCAGAATGGATGACATCGATTGTATTTACCGTTTCATTAATCCTATCATTTGGTCTATTATATGGCATGGCAGGTATTGCCATGTGGTTCGCTAAGAAATTCTTTCCACGTAAGTGGAGTTTTGTATTAAGACAAGGAATATCTAATCTATATCGACCTAATAACCAAACCAAAACACTGATTGTTTCTATTGGATTAGGGACTGCAATATTGACCATATTATATATCATACAAGGGCTGATACTCAGTAACGTAGATAGTATGGATGCTGGCAATCAGCCTAATACTGTGGTGTATGGTATCAACTCAGATCAGGTAGCTGAAATAGGAGAAATCACCGAATCTTATGAAATGCCTGTCATACAGAAAGTCCCTATCGTCACGATGAGATTGGCAGGCTGGCAAGGCCAATCAAAATCAGAATGGCTCAGAGATACCACAAGAAAAGCCAGCAGATGGGCGATCAATAGAGAAGCCAGAGTCAGCTATAGAGATACACTTAATTTTGACGAAGAACTCATTAGAGGAGAGTTCACAGGCTCTATCAGTCCTGGTGATTCTATAGTCATATCTCTGGATGAAGGCTACGCAGAATCGATGGGTGTAGATATAGGTGATGAAATGGAATGGAATATCCAAGGCACCATGCTTAAGACCTATGTAGGGAGTATCAGAAAGATAGAGTTCAGGTCGATGAGGACGAGATTTTTTATACTATTTCCAAGAGGTGTCTTAGAGGCGGCACCCCAGTTCCACGTCTTAGTATCTAAGTCTCCAGATAACAAGACCTTAGGCTTATACAGAAAATCTATTGTCAAAAAATTTCCTAACGTATCAGTAGTAGACTTAGGCTCTATACTGACTACACTTAATGATATCATTTCTAAAATTTCCTATGTTATAAAATTTATGGCAGGGTTCAGTATACTCACAGGACTGATTGTATTACTCAGCTCTCTCCTACTATCTAAATACCAACGAGTGAGAGAAAGCGTACTTCTCAGAACCATCGGAGCCGTCAAGTCTCAGATATATATGATCAACGCGACAGAGTATGCCATCTTGGGTGCTCTATCTGCTGCTATTGGAATTATCATATCGATCGCTGGGAGTTACCTTATTGCTACTCAGCAACTGGACTTAGATTTTAACATTGATTGGACTCCAATACTTGTTATATTCTTATTTATTGTTGGGCTGACCGTGAGTATCGGACTGTGGAATAGTCGAGAAGTGGTGTCTAAGTCTCCGCTGGAAGTGCTGCGTCGGGAGGCGTAAGTTTCAGTTAATATATAATATTTATCCCGATAGCATCGGGAGTTAGGATACATGTAATGAGTTTATCTCTGTCTTTTCTTTGTATAGGATTTATTTGCCTTTGCGTTTCTTCCACTTTTTCTTCTGCTTCTTTGACATTTCACTTGTTATGATACTCTCACTATGTACGGATTCTATGACAGTATTGCAATGCTCAAACTTTAAGATGCCATCTACTGAATGAAAGTTCACTGGCACATAAGCATTACTATAATATTCGCCTGTTTCCTTTCCGTCAGAGGTCTTAGGATAGTAATTATAATAATAAACTGAAAAATTCAGGTGACTACCAGAATCATAATACTCACCACCAATAATACCTATAGGATCTCCGGCATATACGAAATCTCCAACCTCGTGAAATATTCCATTATTCTTAAAGAGTTCATATCTGGCGGTAGTGCCATCCTTATGTTGGATCGTAATACTATTATTACTTCTCTGATAGTGCACTTCCTTTTGATCTTCTGAGATTTGATTATCTTTTATATTATCTATCACACCCTGACGGGCTGCATATATCGTGTCACCAGAAGTCGTCTTAAGTGTAAGACTATACCAATCTTTAGGTGGATCAAAATTTCCATACGTCTGACCTAAGTAACTATGTTTATTTATCTCAGTCTGTTTTCCTTGTTTTATAGGAATAAGATATGGGAAATCTAACTTCGGTTCTTTGTCATTTCTCCCAGAATAGGAAACTGTCTTATATCTGAAATCTGGTCGACTCTTTGTAAGTCCATTTATAGGTTTAATTGTAGTTAATGTATTTCTTCCAGGACGTACTGTCTTTTCGAAACTTCTACTCCCATCTCTACAATTACCTTTTAAGTAGTCAAATGTCAGTCTTAGCACACGATGAGTAGGATAATTATTTTCGACAATTATTTTATACTCTTCCTGATCTTTGTCCCATTCGCTTTTAGTAGAAATCTGTGATACCCCATAGTTAGTAGAAAACATGACAATGATAAAAACTAAATAATTCGACATAGTATAAGTTTATTGATGTTTCAAAATAACATCAATATCTATTAATATCAAATTGCTGCCTTTCAGAATATCACTTAAGAGCCTTTCTTGAGTCATCGGGAGTTTTTATATTTACTGTAAATAATCTAACCATGCCAACGAAAGCAACTACTGTAAAAGAATATATTGACAATCTACCGGAAGATAGACAACCAGTCATTAAAAAACTTAGGACTATCATTAAGAAAAATCTCCCCAAAGGATATAAGGAGGTTATGAGCTATGGGATGATCGGCTATGTTATTCCTCACAAAATATATCCTGACGGCTATCACTGTAGCCCTGATTTGCCTCTGCCATTTATGAGTATGGCATCTCAGAAGAACTTTGTTGCTGTCTACCATATGGGTATCTATGCAGATCCTAAATTGATGAAATGGTTTACTACGGAATATCCTAAGTATGTATCTACTAAGTTAGATATGGGGAAGAGCTGTATCCGGTTCAAAAAAATAGAGACGATTCCCTATGATCTAATCGGAGAATTATCATCTAAGATGACTACAGATGAATGGATTAAGTTGTATGAGAAGAATATTAAGAAGTAGTTTTTTTCTAATAGTTTGGAATTTGGAGTTAGGAGTTAATAGTTAGGAGTTAATAGTTATTAGTTAGGAGTTAGGAGTTAGGAGTTAGGAGTTATTAGTTAGGAGTTAGGAGTTAGGAGTTATTAGTTAGGAGTTATTAGTTAGGAGTTATTAGTTAGGAGTTATTAGTTAGGAGTTATTAGTTAGGAGTTATTAGTTAGGAGTTATTAGTTAGGAGTTATTAGTTAGGAGTTATTAGTTATTAGTTATTAGTTAGGAGTTATTAGTTAGGAGTTATTAGTTAGGAGTTATTAGTTAGGAGTTATTAGTTATTAGTTATTAGTTATTAGTTATTAGTTAAGATTTGGAATTTGGAATTAGTTATTCTGAAGAAGGATCAAGTACTATCAAAAAGTGACATCTTTAGTTAGCTTCTTGCCATTTCTTTCTACGATCACTTTCACTGTCTCTCCTGGATTAAATGCTCCTAATGCTTTCATGTAACTCATCATATCTACTATCTCTCTATCTCCCATTTTTTTGACAATGTCGCCTTTTATAATTCCTGCATTAGAGGCTGGACGATTATCTCTGACACCATCTATTTGCATTCCTTTTCCATCAAACAGATAATCTGGAATCACTCCTAATGTCACCTTGAAATCTGGTGCCTCTTCAGATTCATCTTTTGTTTTGACGTAAGTCAGCTTTCCTTTCTTGTCGGCTAAGGTGATCACTTGTGAGATGTAAGAAATAATATCTCCCAGTCCTGCAAAATTAATCTTCTCTACATCATCTGACGGTCTGTGATAGTCCTCATGTTGTCCTGTAAAAAAGTGTAAGACTGGAATTCCCTCCAGATAAAATGAGGTATGATCCGATGGCCCCACGCCAGATTCCTGTATCGAATACTTAAACTTAGGGTTCTCAATAGAATGTATGATCTTATTCCAAACAGACGAAGTTCCTGTACCATAGATAGCCAGTTGTCTTTCTCCATTCAGTCGACCGACCATATCCATGTTAACCATAAAATTAAAATCAACTAAATCTATCGGACTGTTATCTACAAAGTAATTACTTCCCCATAGTCCTTTTTCCTCACCAGAAAATGCAATATACAATATGTTACTATTAATGGGATGATCATTAAAATAATCTGCTAATGCTAACATGGCAGCTACTCCCGAAGCGTTATCATCAGCGCCATTATGTATAGCTGGTGGTCCTGTATACAGAGAACCTTCAGGTCCATACCCTAGGTGGTCATAATGAGCGCCTATAATGATCGTATGCTTAGCATTATTGTTTTTATACCCTATTACGTTTCTACCTATAATTACAGGATCATTAGGATTCATCTCAGTTTCGTGAGGATTAGACTTAATACGCTTCTGGAAGAACTGGTAGAATGACTCTTCTATATCCATGATACCTTCCAGACCTATAGCCTTGTATCTACTAACGATATACTCAGCTGCTTTCTTTTCCCCTTCTGTACCTGTCTCTCTTCCTTCCATATCGTCAGCCGAAAGAATGGTCACATCTGATCGTACATCTGATAACGTCGAGGCGTCTATCGGAATAATCTGAGTTGATTTACACGATAGTAATCCTACGAACCCTGTTAGAATTATTAATTTTAATATGTTTGCTTTCATTTTATAACTGAGCTATCATTTAATCAATATTTATACAACCATGAAATTACTCAAACTTATAATTCTACTTGTCACTGCTACGTCATTTTATATGTGTAAGAATGCAGATCACAGTCAACACCAAGACTCAGAGCATGATCATGGCAACGAAAAGCAAGAAGAGGCTCATGCACATGGTCATGCTCATGGTGAAGATGGCGATCATAATCATGGATCAGAAGGTCAGGAAGCACCTTTACTAATGACTGGAAAATTAAAGTATGAAAAAGAAAAACACCTTAAGAATGTAAGGCAACTCACTTTCGGAGGTGACAATGCAGAAGCATACTGGAGCTTCGACAACAAATATCTTGTCTTCCAAGCTACTAACGAAAAATGGGGTGTCGAATGTGATCAAATATATTTCATGGATCCTACCCAAGAAATGACAGCCGACACAAAGCATCCATTATTAAGTACAGGAGAAGGTAGAACGACTTGCTCATACTTCTTACCTGGCAACAAAGAAATTATATATGCCTCGACACACTTAGTGAGTAAAGATTGTCCGCCGACACCGGAGAGAAGAGCTGATGGCAAGTATGTATGGCCTATCTATGAGTCCTTCGATATATTCACCGCTGACTTAGATGGAAATCTCAAAAAACAACTGACAGATACACCAGGTTATGATGCAGAACCTACCGTCAGCCCTAAGGGAGACTTGATTGTATTCACCTCGATCCGTACAGGTGATCTTGAATTATATACTATGAATATCGATGGCAGTGATGTAAAACAAGTTACCAGTGGTCTAGGTTATGATGGCGGGGCTTTCTTTTCTCCAGATGGGACTAAGTTAATCTTCAGGTCGAGTCGACCTAAGACAGATGAGGAGATAAAAGAATACAAAGATCTACTCTCACAAGGTCTTGTGAAACCTACTGAAATGGAATTATATGTATGTGATATCGATGGTAGTAACCTAAAGAAAATAACGGATCTTGGAAATGCTAATTGGGCACCGTTCTTCCATCCTTCTGGTGAGAAAGTAATTTTTGCCAGTAATCACATGTCTAAGAGAGGCTTTCCTTTTAACCTATACATGATTGATGCAGATGGCACAGGCTTAGAGCAAATTACTTTTGACAATACTTTTGATTCTTTCCCGATGTTTTCATTTGATGGTAAACAGTTGGTTTTTGCGTCGAATCGTAACAATGGTGGAACCAGAGATACTAACTTGTTTATTGCTGATTGGGTGGAGTAGAATAGTTATTAGTTATTAGTTATTAGTTATTAGTTAGGAGTTATTAGTTATTAGTTATTAGTTAATAGTTATTAGTTATTAGTTATTAGTTATTAGTTATTAGTTAATAGTTATTAGTTATTAGTTGTCCGTCCCTGATATAGGTTGACCGTTTTACACTAACAAATAACAATGAAAAGAGTAAAACGGCTACGTGTCAATCGTAGGTATTCCGAAGATTTTAAGCGAGCACGAGTCAAGGAATACGAGTCTGGAGAGTTTACAGTGATTGAATTAGGTAAGCTATATTCAATTAGTCCTCAGATAATTTATAGATGGATCTATAAATTATCTAAA
>Ga0209185_1000962_pt1 | contig 27868 bp, 20 predicted proteins | sample SidtaG_2_FD_187425 | JGI IMG/M metagenome (GOLD analysis project Ga0209185, IMG submission 187425) | Marine algal microbial communities from Sidmouth, United Kingdom - Sidmouth_Asex2 metaG (SPAdes) (version 2) | ecosystem: Host-associated > Algae > Red algae > Unclassified | place: Sidmouth... | reverse complement strand
TTCAACCTTCCGAATTTGCCAAGCCTGCATTCATCGTATTTGCAGCCTGGATGTTCTCTATCCGCCATCGCGAACCCAATGTCCCCGCCGTCGCGATTGTGTTTGTGGCCTATGCCGCACTGGTCGGACTACTCATTTCACAGCCTGACTTTGGACAGTCTTTCCTATTGACGCTGGGTTTTGCGGCGGTTTTTTTCTTCGCAGGCCTGTCCTTGGGGTGGCTGCTTATCATGCTCGGTATTTCGGTCATCGGGGTGGTTGCTGCCTATTTGACGCTGCCCCATGTCCGCGCGCGGGTCGGTGCTTTCCGGTCGCCCAACACCGCCGACAATTATCAAACGGATAAAGCCATGGAAGCCATTTCGTCGGGCGGATTTTTCGGGCGAGGCCCCGGCGAAGGTAGCGTGAAATATTCGCTGCCTGATGGAAATACGGATTTCATATTTGCGGTGACCGTTGAAGAGTTCGGCTTCCTGATTTCGACAATACTCATTCTCCTGCTGGCGGGTTTTGTGGTGCAGACGTTTCGAAACGCATTGCGTTTGAATGATTATTTCTGCCAGCTTGCCGTGGCCGGGTTGGCAACTTTGGTCGGAATGCAAACCATCATCAATCTCTTCGTCAATCTAAACATGGTGCCAAGTAAGGGTATGACCCTGCCGTTTATTTCTAATGGCGGCTCGTCCATGTTGGCGCTTTGTTTCACAGCAGGGTTGATATTGGCCTTCACACGTCGCCGTCCCGGAGCTTATGAATATGGGCGATGAAAGCGGTGCCGGCAGGGTCTTGCTCGCAGCGGGTGGAACAGGCGGTCACATGTTCCCGGCGCAGTCTTTGGCGGAAATACTAAACACCGACGGTTGGGATGTCGCGCTGATGACAGATGCGCGCGGACAAAAGCACAGCGGACGAATTCCGGCAAATCCTGTCATTGAAGTGCAGGCCGCGTCTATCTCGCCGCGCAAACCTATTCAGGCGATCAAGGGGGCGGTGAAATTGGCGAGAGGCGTTGCGCAAGCCAAAGCCTTCATCCGCGAATGGAAGCCTGACATTGTGGTCGGCTTTGGCGGCTATCCGGCTTTCCCCGCCATGCGCGCGGCGCAGTCTCTGGGCCTGCCCACAATTCTCCACGAACAAAATGCCGTACTGGGCCGCGTGAACCGTGTCTTTGCTGCGAAAGCGACGCATGTCGTGTCAGGCTTTGACGTGCTGGAAAAAGTCAGTCCTAAAGCCAATATCCAAAATCTAGGCAATCCGATGCGCGCGAAAATCGTTGAGGCCGTGCCAGAAAATTATGAGCCCCCAGCCGATAAAATAAACCTACTTTGCGTCGGCGGCAGTCTGGGCGCGCGTATTCTTTCGCAAACCATCCCAAAGGCGATTGCGCTTCTGCCAGAAGATTTGCGATCCCGCCTCCGGGTTGTTCAACAGACAACGGAGAGTGAAGTGGCCATTGCGCGGGCCGCTTATGCCGATATGGGTGTTGAGGCGGTATGCGAGACCTTCTTTTCCAATATTGAAATTCACCTCGCCGAGGCCCATTATATTATCGCGCGGGCAGGGGCGTCGTCTGTCTCTGAAATCGCCCTGATGGGAAAACCGTCCCTCCTGATCCCGCTGGCCATCGCCATGGATGACCATCAAACGGTCAATGCGCGGTCACTGGAAAGCCGCAACGCTGCCGATATTCTGCCGGAATCTGAGTTTACCCCTGAATCTGTCGCTTATATCTTGCAGGATAAATTAAATGATTCGAACTGGCTCTCTTCCGCCGCCGCTTCTGCCCGTACCCTTGGGCGTCCGAACGCGGCCCGTGATCTCGCACAGCTGGTCATCGCAACGCTTCGCTAAGGCCGACATGTCCGGAACAAATCTCAAACAAAATGCTCTTGCGACGAAAGTCCCGTTTGATCTCGGCCCGATTCATTTTGTTGGCATTGGCGGGATTGGCATGTCTGGCATTGCCGAAGTCATGCTGAACCTTGGTTATCAAGTGCAAGGCTCTGATGCGCGCGAAAGCACGAATACCGCCCGCCTCAAACGTTTAGGCGCAGAAATATTCATTGGTCAAAAGGCTGAGCAGGTGGTTGGCGCAGGCGCGATTGTCATGTCATCCGCCATCAAAGCCGATAACCCTGAACTGATGGAAGCGCGCGCCCGCTCTATTCCTGTCGTGCGCCGCGCAGAAATGCTTGCAGAACTGATGCGCCTGAAATGGACCGTCGCCGTTGGCGGCACACATGGCAAAACGACGACAACGACTATGATTGCCGCGCTGCTCGAGGGCGGCGGCTTGGACCCGACGGTTATCAATGGCGGCATCATCAACGCCTATAAATCCAATGCCAAACTTGGCCTTGGCGAATGGATGGTGGTGGAAGCGGATGAGAGCGACGGATCTTTTCTCAAACTCCTGCCGACGGTTGCTGTGGTCACAAATATCGATCCCGAGCATATGGAGCATTATGGCGATTTCGATAAGTTGCGTACCGCATTTGATACTTTCGTTGAAAACTTGCCGTTCTACGGATTTGCAGTGCTCTGCATAGATCACCCGGAGGTCCAAGCGCTCGTCAGCCGTATCAGTGACCGCCGCGTCATCACTTATGGCTTCAACCCACAGGCGGATGTGCGGGCCGAAAACTTGCGTCTTGAGACCGAAGGTTCCCGATTTGACGTCGTCTTCCGCGGGCATGACGGCGTGGAAGATCGTTGGACGGATTTGTTCCTGCCTATGGCCGGGAAACACAACACCCAAAATGTTCTTTCCGCAATCGCAGTTGCGCGTGAGTTAGGTTTGGACTCCGAAAAGGTCAGAGCCGGACTCGATAGTTTTGGCGGGGTCAAGCGCCGCTTTACACATGTTGGCGAGTGGAACGGCGTGACGGTCATCGATGATTACGGCCATCATCCCGTCGAAATTTCGGCCGTACTGCAAGCTGCGAGGCAGGTCTCGAAAGGCCGTGTTCACGCCGTCGTCCAACCGCATCGCTATTCGCGCCTCTCTCACCATTTCGAAGAGTTTTCGACCTGCTTTAATGATGCGGATTTCGTCTATGTGTCCGATGTTTATGCGGCCGGTGAAGCGCCGATTGAGGGCGTCTCCGGGCCATCGCTCGCCGAAAGCCTGCGCAGCCACGGGCACCGTGATGTCGCGCTGACGTCCAAGGCGTCGCTCGCGAGTGATTTGCATCCAAATTTGGAATCAGGTGATCTGATTGTTTGCTTGGGTGCGGGCGACATTACTTATTGGGCAGCGGACTTGCCTGAACAACTCGGTAAATTGTGAGTCTTTTAAACAGACTCCCCGATGTGCGCGGCAGTTTGCGCGCCAATGTTTCGCTTGCGCCATTCACTTGGCTCAGGGTTGGCGGCGCGGCTGAGGCCTTGTTTATGCCAAAAGACGAGGCAGATCTTGCGCATTTCTTAAGCTCCACCCCTGACGATATTCCCGTTCAAATTCTTGGCGTGGCGTCCAATACTATAATTCGAGACGGCGGGATTAAAGGTGTCGTTATTCGTCTGGGACCTGCTTTCGGCAAGGTCTCTACGGATGGGTTGCAGGTAATCGCAGGCGCCGCGGCTTTGGATAAATCTGTAGCAAAGAAAGCGGCGGCCGCCGGGATTACGGGGCTCGAATTTTACGCAGGTGTACCCGGCACAATTGGCGGGGCCTTACGAATGAACGCCGGGTGCTACGGCGCTGAAACAAAGGATGTTTTGGTCAGCGTTGTGGCGCTGGACCGAACCGGACGGCGACAAGTGATGAGCTTGGGCGAGATGCACTATAGCTATCGCCATTGCGGGGCCGCCGCAGATCTGATTTTCACAGAGGCCGTCTATGAAGGCCGCCCGGATAAGCCGTCTGCGATCACAGCGCGCATGAATGAGATCACGACCAAACGAGAGGCGAGCCAGCCTATTCGCGAAAAAACCGGCGGCTCGACATTCAAAAATCCCGACGGACATTCGTCTTGGAAATTGATTGATGCGGCAGGTTGCCGGGGCTTGCGGGTCGGCGGCGCACAAATGAGCGAGCAGCATTGTAATTTCATGATAAATGCGGACGGCGCGACGGCGGCTGATTTGGAAGAACTGGGCGAGACGGTGCGGACCCGCGTGTTGGAATCGCAGGGAGTGCAGTTGAATTGGGAAGTTCGCAGGATTGGAGAGCGAGCATGCTAAAAGTCGCAGTCCTCATGGGCGGGATGTCGTCTGAACGCGCGGTGTCTCTCGTATCGGGAACGGCCTGCGCGATTGCGATTCGGGCGTCGGGATATGACGTGACTGAAATTGACGTCACTCATGCGCTCTGGGAACAGCTGAAATTCGCGAACCCTGATGTAATCTTCAATGCACTGCACGGGGATTGGGGGGAGGATGGCCGGGTCCAAGGCGTATTGGATATGTATGGCAAACCTTACACACATTCCGGCGTGATGGCGTCTGCGCTGGCGATGGATAAACACCGCGCGAAGCATGTTCTGAAATCCGTGGGGATAACTGTACCGGATGGCGGATTATATCCGCGCCTCAAAGTTGCTAAGTCTCATCCTATATTAATGCCCTATGTCGTGAAGCCAAACGGGCAGGGGTCTTCCAAATCCGTTTATATCATAAAGGAAGGCGGCCCTGATTTCAGCGCGGCTATTTCTGACGATGGCGATATGGGCGAAGAGGTCATTGTCGAAAGCTATATTCCCGGACGAGAGCTAACCGTTGCCGTCAAAGACGGCGAAGCCCTCTGCGTCACAGAAATCATCGCGGCGGAGTCGGAAAACGGCTGGTATGACTATGAAGCAAAATATGGCGAAGACGCCGCCGCTCACCAATGTCCGGCTAATTTACCGGATTATGTGACTGAACTTTGTCTCGACTGGGCGGCAAAAGCGCATACAGCGCTGGGCTGCCGCGGCGTGTCTCGTGCAGATTTCAGATTTAATGATGAAAACTGCACATCTGCCAATGTGGTAAACAAAATCGTAATGCTTGAAGTGAATACTCAACCCGGGATGACCCCGACATCGCTTGTGCCTGAGCAAGCGGCTTTCGTCGGAGTCGATTTTAACCAGCTTTGTCGCTGGATGGTTGAGGATGCTTCATGGCCCAGATAGGTTCAAGGACGGGAACAAAGGGTAGATCTAAGTTTAATGGCATGAAGCGGGTTAGTCCGCTCAAGCCTGGTTTGCGCGGATCGCAAAATTGGATGGCAGCGCAAATGCGTGCGGCGAAACATTCGCCGAAAGCCTTCATGCGCTTTATATTCAAAATCATCGGAACGTTCGTTGCTCTCATTGTGCTTGGCTTGTGGCTGGGCGGATATCTTCCGGCTATCCGTGAGAATCTGAACAGTTGGAAGATTGAGCGCCTTATGGCTGCGGGTTTTGTTGTCGAGCAAATCGACGTCATGGGCGAGGGGCGTTTGAACGAGCGCGATATTCGTCTCGCGGCTAAAATTCAGCCCGGGAGTTATTTCTTTGGTGTCGATTTGGACGCCGCCCGGGACCGAACTGAAAGCCTGCCTTGGGTTGACAGGGCTGTGGTGCGCCGCCTCTGGCCAAACAGGATCGTCGTCCAAGTCGTTGAAACAACGCCTTACGCGCTTTGGCAGAATGAAGGTAAATTACATTTACTGGCTGAGACAGGGGCGGTTATTCTTGCAGCTGACGCAGCCATTTCCATTCCGCCGGAGTTAAAAATATATGTGGGCGAAAGTGCGCCCGGTCAGGTGCAAATTATTGAGGCGAGGCTGGAACCCTATCCGGAGCTCTGGTCTCGCGTGGAAAGTTTGGTGCAATTTCCGTCCGGTCGCTGGGATCTTCATATGCGCAATGAGTCGGTTGTCCGCCTCCCTGTTGAAGGCATTGATGTTGCCGTGCAGCGCTTAGCTAAATTAGACCGCGAGACATTTATTCTGTCACGCGAAGTCGGCACGATCGATCTGCGTCTACCTGACCGCATCGGCCTGACCCCAAAACCTGCCCAAGACACGCAATCCAGCTAAAGATGTTACGGGGACCGACAAAACGACAACCGGAAACGGTCTGTGTCCTGGATATCGGCTCGAATAAAGTCGTTTGCCTGATCGGGCGTGAAGAACCCGGTCTGGGCGTGCGCATAATTGGGTCCGGCTTTGGCGTCTCCTCCGGCCTGAAAGGCGGAGCTGTCGTAGATTTAGAAGCCGCTGAAATCGGTATTCGTGCGGCGGTCGAGAAGGCAGAACGTGCCGCAGGTATCACCGTCCAAGACGTCTGTGTAAATGTCGCGCTGCGCTCCATGCGCTCAAAACATATGACTGTGCAGACGGAATTCGCGTCAGGCGCCGTTGTTGACCGCGATTTGAAACGGGTCTTGAACTCCTCCATGTCAGAGCTATCCCAAGCCGAAGATGCCATTCTTCACGCCATTCCGCTCAACTGGCAAGTGGATGGCGAGGACGGTATTCGCGATCCGCGCGGCATGTATGGGCGAAAACTTGGCGTGGATATGCATTTTGTGCAAGGCGGTATCGGTCCCTTACGAAATTTGGCGCATTGTATTGAGCGCTGCCATTTAACCATTCGCTCCGTCACGGTCAGCCCTTATGCTGCGGCTTTGTCTGTCTTAACCGAAGACGAAAGAGACCTGGGTGTGACCTTGATTGATCTCGGCGCAGGCATCACGTCCGCCGCTATTTTTCGCGATAATACATTGGTTCATGTCGATGCGTTAGGTGTTGGCGGGCGGAATATTACCTCAGATTTGGCGCGGGGTCTGTCGACGCCATTTGAAGCCGCTGAACGAATCAAGATGATTTACGGTTCGTGTTTGCATGGCGCAGATGATGAGACTGCGATGGTTCCGTGTCCGCCTATCGCTGCGCAAGATGAACTTCATTATGTTGAGCGCTCGATGGTGACGAATATCATTCGCTCGCGTGTCGAGGAAACTCTGGAGTTGCTGCGCGAGCGCATTTTTACAGCGGGCCTGGAGAGTTATTCCGGTCGGCAAGTTGTTCTCACAGGCGGCGGAGCGCATCTGAACGGTGTCCGCGAGCTCGCGACCCATGTATTAGGTAAACGTGTGCGTATCGGTCAGCCCCACGGGGTCTTTGGATTATCCGATGAGCTGAGCCAGCCTGACTTTGCGGTCGCAACCGGATTGCTCAAACAGGTGTTCGATGACCGCGAGGAAGTTGTTTCCGGGCCGCCCGATCTGTCCGGGCGGCGTTTGCGCGCGAAGCGGTATTCCGGAAATGCCGTCGCGCGTTCCGTTCAATGGCTGCGTGAAAACTTTTAACGACTGCGCTTTTTTCGCGGGATTTCGCCTAAAAGTTAACGCGGTTAATAGGCCATTAAGGCTTTCGGCCCAAAGTCTGATTCACTAATCATTGACCATATTCGGGTGCCGTCATGCCAATAAACTTTCAACTTCCGCAAACTATAGAGCTAAAGCCTCGTATCGTCGTCATCGGCGTAGGCGGAGCGGGCGGTAATGCCGTCAATAATATGATCGAGGCGGGTCTGGACGGCGTCGATTTTGTTGTTGCCAATACGGACGCGCAAGCGCTGGCCCTAAATGCGGCAACCCGCAAAGTCCAAATGGGCGGCGGGATTACCCAAGGTCTTGGCGCAGGCATGCGTCCTGAAGTCGGAGAGCAATCAGCCGAAGAGAGCCTTGACGAAATTATGGAACACCTCGACGGCGCCCACATGTTGTTCGTTGCAGCCGGCATGGGCGGCGGAACAGGCACGGGCGCAGCTCCCGTCATTGCGCGCGCGGCGCGTGAAAAAGGTATCCTAACGGTCGGAATTGTAACGAAACCTTTCATGTTTGAAGGCTCCCGCCGCATGAAACTGGCCGAGCAGGGCATTGAAAATCTCTACGCATCTGTCGACACAATGATCACAATCCCCAACCAGAACTTATTCCGGGTTGCGACTGAACAAACCACGATGTCCGATGCCTTCGCTATGGCGGATGAAGTGCTTCATTCCGGCGTTCGCGGTGTTACGGACCTGATGGTCGTCCCCGGCCTCATTAACCTCGACTTTAATGACGTCCGCACAGTGATGGACGAAATGGGTAAAGCCATGATGGGAACGGGCGAAGCAACAGGCGATCGCCGCGCTGTTGAAGCTGCAGAGGCTGCGATTAACAATCCGCTTCTTGACGATGTGTCGCTCAAGGGCGCGAAAGGCGTTCTGATCAATATTACCGGTGGGCGCGATCTAACGCTTTATGAAGTTGACGAGGCTGCGCAGCTTATCCGCAATCAAGTTGATGAGAACGCTAATATTATTGTCGGTTCCGCATTAGACAATGACTTGGACGGAATTGTACGCGTTTCAGTCGTCGCAACCGGCGTTGACGCTGTCGCGCGTCCTGCCGCTGTGCCTGCACCGTTCACGACCCGTGAAGTTGAAACGCCTGTGGCTCCGAATGTTGTCGAATTAGGCGTGCATGAGCGCGCTCAATCTGCAGCCGCTGCGGAAGCAGAAGCACGCAAAGCTTATGAAACCTATGAATTTGATCGGGAAGCCGAAGCTGCCGCCGTAAATGCGCCGCCGCCATACACCGCCCCGAAGCCATACCCGCCGCGTATCCAGCCGGAAGGCTATTCCGCGCCAGCGCCGCAAGCACCTGCGCCAAGGCCCGCACCCATCCCTGAAGCCGCTCCAGCTAGCCCGACTCGCAACCCGTTTGGCTTCTTTGGACGCCGTAAATCGGCCGCGCCTGCACCGGCACCTCGTCAGGCCGTACAGAGCCGTCCGGCCCCAAGTGGTGATCTTTTCGGAGCAAAATCAGATGATGAGTTAGAAATTCCAAGCTTTTTGCGACGCCAAAACCGCTAAATACTGTTGCAAAAGCAATGAATTAGAGGCCATTCTGTTACCAGGATGGCTTTTTTGTCATAATGTGAAACATTCCGTCACGGAGCGTTTCTTGTCGATATAAAGATTGGCTTATATCTAATCCTTATGAATCAAATTGGTGCCAACATCGTTAATCTAAATATTCGTCGCCAATCTACTCTGCGCGCGCCTGCCGTTACGGCGAGTGTGGCTTTGCATAATGGCCAGCATACACGTTTGGTGATGCGCCCTGCGCCGATTGGAAACGGCCTTCGCTTCATTCGTACAGATATAACAAACCGGGATAACGTCGTGCCTGTGCGCCCTGACCTCGTGACAGGGGTGCGGAATTGCACGACGCTGTCTAATGCGGCCGGCGTGAATGTGTCGACGATTGAGCACTTGCTGGCCGCTTTAAGCGCTGCGGGTATTGATAATTTGGATATTGAACTCGACGGTGAGGAATTGCCTGCCCTCGACGGCTCATCTGAACCATTTTTGCAATTGATTGAACAAGTTGGCGTTCACAGACAAGCTGCGCCGCGGCGTTATGTCAACGTCACTGAAACTGTCGAAGTGCGGTCCGGCGATATGTGGGCCCGAATTGATCCCTGTGATCGGTTGGAGCTAGATGTGACAATTGATTTCGAGGAAGAAGCCATCGGGCATCAAAGATTGAGAATCGTGCCGGACGTCCGCTCTTTTCGAGAGCGTATGGCCAGCGCGAGGACATTTGCCCGTCTACACGAGGTCGCAGCATTGCAAGCCGCAGGCCTGTCCAAAGGCGGATCATATGACAACGCAGTTGTCGTTGACGAGGATAAAGTTTTAAATCCGACCGGGCTTCGTTTTGATGACGAATTTGTTCGCCACAAAGCGCTCGATCTTTTGGGGGACCTATATTTGGGCGGTCCAATTTTGGGACGCGTGACGACTTTTAAGTCCGGCCACGGCTTAAATCACGATCTCTTGATGAAATTATACGGCACCCCGACCGCCTGGAAGTTCACAACCATGCCGATGATGGAGCCGGAACAGGTAGGGCAGCCATTTCTGACATCTGTATCAGCCTAACGTTTTTCTCACTTTCCGCGACCCTTCGAAACCTCTAAGACGCTTCTAATTAGGCGGCTCTAACACTGACTCGGCGACGTGTTATAAGGAGCGGATTTTAGAATGAACGGGTTTCATGTCCATATTTTCAACAACCTCTTCCGGTTTTCGCTTGGTGGCGCTCGGCACGGCAATGCTAATCTTGAGCGCTTGCGGCACGAGTAAAAAAGAAAAACTGGCCTATGTCGAACGCCCGGCGGAGTTGATCTATAACCAAGCCGTCGACCAGATGGATCGCGGTGACTGGGGCGATGCAAAACTCCTCTTCCAAGAAGTTGAGCGTCAGCATCCATTCTCGAAATGGGCTCGCAGGTCCATGTTGATGAGTGCCTATGCGTCATACCGATCTGCTGATTATGATGAGAGCGTTGCCATGGCGCAGCGTTTCATCGGTTTGCATCCGGGTTCCGACTCCGCGCCTTATGCTTATTATCTCATGGCTATCAATTATTATGACCAGATCTATGATGTGGGCCGGGACCAAGCGACGACTATTTCTGCTGAGGCAGCGTTACAACAGGTGGTCCGCCGCTATCCGGAGAGCGATTATGCCCGGGATGCACGCTTAAAACTTGAACTCACCCATGATCATTTGGCGGGTAAAGAGATGTCCATTGGACGGTATTATCTGAAAGAAAATCAGCAATTGGCCGCCATTGGACGGTTCAAAACCGTCGTTTCTCAATATGAGACTACCTCGCAGACGGAGGAAGCTCTGCATCGTCTCGTGGAAAGCTATGTATCGATTGGCGTCATTCAAGAAGCCAAACTGGTCGGCTCTGTCCTCGGATACAACTATCCGAACAGCGAGTGGTATGCAGATAGCTATGATTTGCTGGAAAATTACGGCGTCAATTTAGACGACGAAATTAACAAGCCTCGCAGCAAGGGCTATTGGACACGTCTCAAAGAGCGTTTGTTCTAGGGAGAGCCTCATGCTCTCTGGGCTATCCGTTCGAAATGTTGTCCTGATTGAAGCGCTTGATCTCGACTTTGACCGTGGGCTGACGGCTCTGACGGGCGAAACGGGCGCGGGTAAATCCATACTTTTAGATGCGCTGGGCATGGCGACGGGCGCGCGCTCTGACCGCGGATTAGTGCGAAGCGGCACCGAGAAAGCGCAATGCACAGCCAGTTTCACGCTCTCCAAATCTCATCCCGCATGGACGGTTTTGGATAGCCAGGACATTGATTTCGACGATTCCGAGGATCTCACGCTTCGCCGTATGGTCAATTCCGATGGCCGCAGCCGCGCCTATGTGAATGACCAACCCGTCAGCGTAAAACTGCTCTCGCAGCTCGGCAGTCTTTTGCTCGAAGTTCACGGCCAGCATGACGGGCGCGGTTTGTTGGATGCGACCACCCACATCACTCTGCTGGATCACTTCGGCGGATATGCAAGAGAGCTGGAAGACGTCCGCACAGCCTTCACTGCGCGGCAAGAGACAAAACGTGAATTAGAGGCGTTGATGTCTCTGCAAGCCAAAGCCGGAGAAGACCGCGAATTTCTGGAACATGCGATTTCGGAGCTCGACCGGTTAGACCCGCGCGAAGGCGAAGATGAAAAGCTCGCGGAAGAACGCCGATTTCTTCAAGGCGCGGAGGGCGCTTTGACCGAACTAACGGCGGCGCAAGATGCGCTGGGCGAAGACGGCGCATTTGAAGCGCGGCTCTCAACGGCGCTGGCCGGGATTGAACGATTGCGCACAAAATTCGGCGACGGGGAGATCGCGGCGGCGCGCTCTCTGACATCCGCTGCAGAAGCGCTCGAACGCGCCATGCTCGAAACGCAAGAAGCGCGGGAAGCTGTCTCAGCGGCGGCGCAGAATTTTGATGTGGAGCCGGGACGATTAGAATCTACCGAAAAAAGGCTATTTGCGCTAAGAGCCGCCGCCCGCAAATATGATGTCCCAGTGGCTAACCTCGCACAGAAACGAACGGGGTTTGCCGGTGAGCTTGAGGCAATTGCCTCAGTCGTGATGAATATTGAGAAGACACGCAAACGCGCAGAAGCGGCGAAAGCGCAATATGACAAGGCGGCCGCAACCCTTACCAAAGCTCGCCAAGCGGCTGCGCGCACATTGGATGCGTCTGTCGCAATTGAGCTACCACCGCTGAAAATGGAACGCGCGCAGTTTAAGACGGATATTTCAACCGCCAGTGAGAGCGCGTCAGGCGTGGATCAAATTCGTTTCCTTGTCTCCACCAACCCCGGCACGGCGATTGGTCCTCTGGATAAAATCGCATCTGGCGGAGAAATGGCGCGCTTTGCTTTGGCGATTAAGGTTGCTTTGGCCGGACAGAATAATGCGGTCATGGTGTTTGACGAAGTGGATCAGGGCGTCGGCGGTGCGGTCGCGGCAGCCGTTGGGAAACGCCTCGCGCGGTTATCTGAACATGCCCAAGTGTTTACCGTAACCCACAGTCCGCAAGTCGCGGCGTGCGCGAATGGTCAGTTCCGTATTGAGAAAACCTCCACCGGCAAAACAACGACGACCTCGGTCACGCCTATCTTAGACAAGGACCGGGAAGAGGAAATCGCGCGTATGCTGGCAGGTGAAACAATCACACAGGAAGCCCGAGCTGCGGCGCGGCAGTTGATGGCATCATGAGCGACGCGAAAAAACGCATCGCGTGGCTCTCGCAAGAGATACGATCCGCAGACGCCCTTTATTATCAAGATGACAATCCCGCCCTGAGCGATGCAGAATATGACGCGCTGCGCAAAGAGCTCATCGCGCTGGAGGCGGAGCATCCGCACCTTATTCGTAAAGATAGCCCGACCCAATCCGTAGGCGTCAAACCCTCCGGCAAGTTCGGGAAGATCAAACATACGGTCCCCATGCTATCCTTGGACAACGCGTTCTCGGATGAGGATGTTTCTGATTTTGTCGCGCGGGTGAAACGCTTTCTGAGTATGGCAGAAGATGTGCCTTTGGCGTTTACGGCAGAGCCTAAAATTGACGGTCTTTCCGCCGCGCTGCGCTATGAGAACGGGAAACTTGTGAGCGGTGCAACGCGTGGAGATGGGCAGGTCGGTGAAGATGTAACGGCAAACCTCTCGACATTGGATACTGTGCCGAAACAGCTCTCAGGCTCAGGTTGGCCTGATGTTTTAGAAATCCGGGGCGAGGTCTATATTGACCACGCGGATTTCGCCACCATGAACGCGGCGCAAGTCAAAGCAGGAAAATCAGAATATAAAAACCCGCGCAATGCGGCCGCCGGAAGCCTTCGTCAAATCGATCCATCGGTGACCGCTTCCCGCCCGCTGAAGTTCTTTGCCTATACATGGGGGGAGGTCAGCGCGCCTTTTGCCGAGACGCAAATGGAGGCTGTCGCGAAAATGGCGGAGTGGGGCTTTTCCGTTAACCCGCAGATGAAACGCCATGACGGACCCGCGTCAATGATCGCGCATTACACAGATATTCTGACCCACCGAGCCGGGCTCGGTTATGATATTGATGGCGTCGTTTACAAGGTTGACGACTTGGCTTTGCAAACTCGTTTGGGCTTTGTCTCCCGCGCGCCGCGTTGGGCCATCGCGCATAAATTCCCGGCAGAAAAAGCTGTTACAACGATTGAAGCGATAGATATTCAAGTCGGACGCACGGGCTCGCTAACGCCCGTCGCGCGCCTTACGCCCATCACCGTCGGCGGTGTTGTCGTGTCCAATGCGACGCTGCATAATGCGGATGAAATCGCGCGCCTTGGCGTTAAGGTTGGCGACAGTGTGGAAATCCAACGCGCTGGAGATGTCATTCCGCAAGTCCTTCGTGTCGTTGAAGCGAGCGATAGCCCGACGTTCGAATTCCCAACAAATTGCCCTGTCTGCGATGCACCCGTCAGTTCCGATGTTGACGAGAAAACAGGAAAACAAGATGTGGTGCGGCGCTGCACCAATGGTCTGTCCTGTCCGGCGCAAGCCGTGCAATCCCTCGTGCATCTCGTGTCGCGGCAAGTGTTTGATATTGATGGTTTGGGCGAGCGGCAAATTGAAGCCTTTTTCGAAAAAGGTCTCATCAAAGAACCTGCCGATATCTTCACGCTTCGCGCGCGCAATGATGAAATTAAGCTGGAGACGTGGGAAGGCTTTGGCGAAACGAGTGCGAATAAACTCTTCGATGCGATTGATGCTCGCCGCGAAATTCCTTTTGACCGCGTTATTTATAGCCAAGGTATACGCCATGTCGGACGCACAAACTCGCGCTTGATTGCGCAGCACTTTATAAGCTGGGATAAGTTCCGCGCCGCCATTCCGTTGTTGAAAGATGAGGCGAGCGAACCTTACCAAGCTTTGCTGGGAATTGACGGAATGGGGCAGGCGGCCTTGGGTGGGTTGGCCGGATATTTCGGATCTGAAACCAACCTCGCCATTGTCGATCGCTTAACTGCGCAACTGCAAATTCAAGACGCTGAAGCCCCGACATCGGACTCGCCTATCGCCGGAAAAACGGTTGTCTTCACGGGAAAACTAGAGCGCTTTTCCCGGGATGAAGCCAAAGCCCGCGCGCAATCGCTCGGCGCGAAAGTATCGGGTAGTGTGTCCAAGAAAACCGATTACCTCGTCGCCGGACCGGGCGCAGGGTCGAAATTAAAAAAAGCCGAAGCCGCAGGCGTGAAAGTCTTGACCGAGGACGAGTGGCTGGCGTTGATCGCCTAATAGCTCCGCTTCAAATTGCGCGTGATTTTCGCCCATTCTGTCCGATTTGCGCGTTTGATATGGGCCTTATAGGCGCGCTCGTCTTCAAAGGCTTTGTTGACGATATAGCGGCCCGTGATTTTTGGATGCGGCTTGACCTCAAAATAGTGACAGCCGGGTTCCGCGCGCGTTAGGCGGGTATGTTCCGGCAGCGCGCGTTTGAATGCCTCGCGGTCGGCTTCGGGCACATCGGCAAATCCGGAAATTACATACATGGCTAGAGTGGTCGACAGGCGGCTTTCAGCCACAACTTCACATCACCATCGACGAGCGCGCCGATTTTTTCCCACACCTGACCGTGGTAATCATTCACATAATCGCGCTCTTCGCGGGTCAGCATATCGGTGTCGATAAGATCACGGTGCAGGGGCGCCCATGTGAGATTGGTGAAGCCGAGCATCTCGCGCTCGCCGCCTGCGATGGCCCGGGCCTTTGTCACATATTGCAGGTTCTCAATGCGGATGCCGTATTCGCCCGCTTTGTAATATCCGGGCTCATTACTGACGATCATGCCGGGTTCCAGCGGAATTTTATTTGGCGCTTTCGAAATGCGCTGCGGGCCTTCATGCACGCCGAGAAAAACCCCGACGCCGTGGCCCGTTCCGTGATCATAGTCCAAACCCGCCTGCCAAAGCGGATGTCGGGCGAGAGCGTCTAGATTGCTGCCTGTTGTGCCTTTGGGGAAGCGGACCGTGGCCAGCGCGATGTGGCCTTTCAGCACGAGGGTGAAACGTTCGCGCATTTCCTGCGTCGGCTCGCCAATGGGAACGGTGCGCGTGACATCCGTTGTGCCGTCCGGATATTGCCCGCCGCTATCAATCAGGAAAAGCGAGCCACGTTCGAGTTTCTGAACCGTTCCTGTGTTGACCCGGTAATGCACAACTGCGCCGTTTGAGCCCGCGCCGGAAATCGATTCGAAAGAGAGATCGCGCAGGGAAGTGTCCGCACGGCGGAAGCGTTCTAGCTGTGTCGCGGCTTCGATTTCATCGACCTCGCCAGACTGGGCGTCCGTGTCGAGCCAATGTAGGAACCGCGTCAGCGCTGCGCCGTCTCGGATATGAGCCGCTTCCGTGCCTTTGATTTCGACCGCATTCTTCTTGGCCTTGGGCAGAGCAATCGGGTCCGAGGTGGATTTCACGAAAGCGCCTGCGTCTTTCAGTGCGTCGACATGCCAAGCCGAGGCCGTGTTGGGGTCGGCGATAACAGTTTTTTTGGCGAGGGTTTTGAGGGCGTCAGTCAGCGCGTCTTCGGTTTGGACGCTAACCTCATTTCCGAAATGCGCCCGCACTTCGTCTGAGAGTTTCTCCGGCGCGATGAACAATTGCACATGACCGGCTGCATCGATAATCGCAGTGGAGAGCGGCAGCGGCGTGCATTGCACATCGCTGCCCCGAATATTGAGGAGCCAAGCGATGGAAGCGGGCGCGGTGATGAGCGCCGCATTTGCACCGCTATCAGAAATTGACTGCCCGATCTCCGCGCGTTTCTCTGCATGGGACTTCCCGGACAGGCTTTCGGGTTGGACGGAGACAGGAGTGAGCGGCGCGGGCGGGCGGTTGTCCCACGCGGCATCAATCGGGTTCACGTCGAGGCTTTTCGTTGTGCCGCCTGCCAGCGCCACAGCCTCGCGGATGCGGGCAAGGGCGGCTGGACTGTGCAGTCGCGGGTCAAAGCCGACCACCTGTCCTGAGGTCACGTTTTTTCGCAACCAGCTCGCCATACCGCCGCCCTCTAGTTTCGTGAAGGCGAACAGGGTCTCATCAACTTGCTGACGGACTTGTAGCGTGTAGCGTCCGTCAACGAACATGACAGCGTGTTCGCGCCCAATAATCGCAGCGCCTGCGGAGCCGGTGAACCCGCTGACCCACATCAGGCGTTCGTTGCAATCCGGCAGATACTCATTCTGATATTCATCTTCATGTGGGACGAGGAAAAGATCGACTCCCGCTGCAGCCATTTCCGCGCGGAGTTTGGGAAGGTGCTTTCGGCCAAAGTCGGGGCCACCTGTTACGTCATAGTTCTGGAACATATCAGCTATTTGGTTCATCGCGTTCCGATTCTGCCCCGTGCTGCAAGAAGCATGGGGCGATTTTATGGTTAATAATTTGTTGCTAATGTGGTGCGCCCGGTCGAGCAAAAAGTAAAGAGGGGGGGCATTTTATTGCCAAGGCGTTTTTGAGAAAACTGAACGCCTAAACAGAACTTTAACGGGACCCCTCTAGCTGCTTGCAAATATGCATAGCTTCGTCCCTGCCGCATCGGTTCTCAAATGAGTTGAAGTGTCTAAATAGGCCTCATGAAACGAGTAGATGCAATTCAGCTTTACTCACAACACTAAGAGAATTCACATGACGACCATATTCAACGGCACTGATTTTATTACGGCTCCTGCGACTGCACGCCGTACTACAACAGCTCAGCCTGTTCGCACAGGTCTGGCCGTACGCCGCGACGCACGCCGCAATCGCCGGATCGCTCGCGCTATCTAATTAGGTAGCCCACATTATAAATAAAAAGGCCGTCTATGCTTTGCATGTGACGGCTTTTTTTATGGACGCGGCTAAGGTGACTTTTGGGCGAGAAGGGATGTCCAGCCTTGTAGGCTGGGTTGCGGTGTTACATTCAGGCCTGCAGTCCGAAAGCAGTCCGCAACCTGCGCGGCCTTCTCATCCAAAATCCCCGATAGAATGACGCGTCCGCCGGGGGCCGTTGCAGTCACGATATCATCCGCCAATCCCATAAGCGGCCCGGCGAGAATGTTGGCGAATATCAAATCAAACTGACGGCCCTTTAATACAGAAGAGTCAAATCCATCGGCAACCGCGGTTTTGATACGGCCCGAGACACTGTTTTCAATAATATTGGCGTCCGTGACGTCGATGGCGTCAGGGTCAATATCCGTTGCGAGGATGTTTGCATCGGGGAGGGTCTTGGCGGCTGCCATGGCCAATATGCCTGCGCCGCATCCCAGATCTAAAATGCTGTTGATTTTCACATTTGCATCTAACAAATGACTGAAGATACGAAGACATCCCGCCGTCGTTCCATGATGTCCTGTCCCAAAGGCCATGCCAGCATCGACGAGTAGCGGGATAACCCCGCTTTCTATCTTATCTGCATCATGGGATCCATAAACCAGAAACCGTCCGGCGCGCACGGGCGGTAGGCCGGCCTGGGTCTCGCTGACCCAATCTTTGGCGGGGAGCTGCTCTATAGAGGCCGAAAGCATCTGCGCCGCATCCAAAGCGGCTTTGGCCTGTTCCGCTGCGTCTTGAGTTTCATACAGGCCCTGGACCAGCATATTGTCAGGCGGCGCGTCAAAAATTGTGACGCTCAGGGCGTTCATATCGCCTTCCATGCCGAGGGCATCGGCCAGATCAAAGGCGGCGTCAGGACTGGCTGTAAGGTTGAGTGCCCAAGGGCAGAACGTGTCGGTCACTTGCCGCTCCGCGCGGCGGCCTCGCCTTTGGCAGGCGGCAAGGGCGCGTCTTCAACGATTTTGCGCATCAGGTTTTTACCTTTCAGGGTGCGGCTCCGTAAACCGCGACACCCATCCACGTTTAATTGACCACCCTTCGCCCCGCAGAGCATATAGGCAATTAATTCCGGCTGTTTTACATGACCGTTATGGGCGAAGAGCGGATCCACAAAACCGCCGACAAAAGGGAAGACGGGCGGAGAAAATTCCACCCGCATATCAACCACATTGAAACCCAGGATATTGATAAGGCGGTTCCGTTCTGACTCGCTCATCATGTCGAAACCAGTTTCGTCCCCGCGCATACTTTTGGAGAGCAGGTTTCTGTAAAACGGGACGAGTTCATATGTCAGGAAATCATTGATTTCCGACATCGCAATAATTGTCGGTCGCTCTGCTTCCGTATAGGGTTCAGGCGTCATGCGGTCCGTCTCGGAAATGTCGGACAGGCTGAGCAAGGGCACTTGATTGGCCAGCATAAAGAACTGTGTGCCTTTGATCATGTCGTCATAGACGTTACCGCGGCCATCGGTCATGGCGTCACGCATGATATCAAAGGCGATCTTGGAGCCGAGACTTTCGGTTACGAAGGCGAAGGGGTCGGTTTCAATATCGCGTAGGGCGGCGACTTGGCAAATATCAATGTGATTGACGCTCGCGCCTTGTTCTTCGAATCCATAACCTGACGCATCCAGAGCCGCGCTGCACATCGCGCCGCGCACGGCATTTCGGATTTCCTCACCGGCCGGCCCCAGATAGAGCACTGCATCGGAGAAGCCGTAATTCACTAGTTTGTCTTTCAATCGACCATTATATTTCCGGCGTAAGAGCGCAAGTTTGCCCAGTTTTTTACGGCCAAGTGCATCTTGCCCAACGTGAGGCGCCTGCAGGCTTTCCCAGAAAATATCATCCCAGAAGACGCGGTAAATCACATATTCAATATTGCCATCGACCTTCAAGACTTGCCGATCCAAACAGGCCAAATCCGTTAGTTGCAAAGTCGATCCGGGCAGGGTTGTTTTAAAGATACGTGTTTTCGTATCGGTGATCTGGATTGAATTATAGAGGCGGATGTCCTCATTTTCATCGTCCCGGCCGCATTGGCTGGCGACAGATTTTTCTTCGACGTTGTAGTTATAAGCATCGGCTACGCCGGAGATGAAAGCATTAGCGAGAGGCGCGTCTTCCGGATTTTCAACATATCCAATTCCGTGAAGATACATGATGTTGATACGTATGGTTTGCGCGTCGTCAGGCGATCGTTCAGCAATGCGCTCTAACCCCTTGAAAGACCCGTTATTATCTCGGTCTGAGGAGAGCGCGTTAATGTCCAAAACTTGAAACGAGTTGGACGCGCATCCCGAGAGAAAACATGCGAGAACGACAAGGCAGATGATACGTAACATTTGTCGTTCCTACGCCCGGTCTACGAAGCCGTCCAAGACTTTCTTCTCCCCGGCTTTTTCGAATGCTACGGTGAGTTTTGTTCCATCAGTCTCCGTCACCTCGCCATAGCCGAACTTTTGATGAAAGACGCGGTCCCCAATATTGTAATTTGAGGTCTTGCCCTTGGCGGGGCGGCGGACGGCGTGGCCTTCAATGTCTTTCGGGGCGCGGCCAAAATCTTTGTTCTTATTCTGTTGGAAGCGCTGCCATCCGGGAGAGACGCGGTTGGATTGCGCGCTCGCAAAACTGCGCGAGAAATTATCCGCCACGCGCTCTGCAACTGAGCCGCCATCATGCAGACCGGAATCGGACGCCGCTTCAACATGGTCCGGCGGCAATTCGTCAATGAAGCGGGACGGTAGCGAGGATTGCCAACTGCCATAGACTTGGCGGTTAGCGGCGAAGTAGATCTTTGCCTGCTCGCGCGCGCGGGTGATGCCAACATAGGCGAGGCGGCGTTCTTCCTCGAGACCTGCCATTCCGCTCTCGTCCATCGATTTTTGCGAGGGGAACATACCGTCTTCCCAACCCGGTAAAAACACGAGCGGAAATTCCAAGCCTTTGGCAGAATGCAGGGTCATCAGAGAGACCTGATCTTCGACAACACCGTTGGTCTTATCCACATCCATGACAAGGCTGATGTGCTCCAAATAGGCGGGCAAAGTGTCAAACTCGGCCATGGCTTGGATAAGCTCTTTTAGGTTTTCCAAACGGCCTGCGGATTTGGCGTCTTTATTATCTTTCCACATTTGCGTGTAGCCGCTCTCGTCCAAGATCTGCTCGGCGAGATCCGTGTGTTTGATTGACCCAAGTTGTTTGCGCCAGCGGTCCAAATCCAGACAGAAGGCCCGAAGGGAGGTTCTGGCTTTGCCGCGAATTTCATCGGTTTTGACGAGCTCCCGCGTGGCGGTTTCAAGCGAGACCTGCATAGACCGGGCAGCGCGTTGGAGCTTTTGCACAGAGGTCGCGCCAATCCCGCGCTTGGGCGTGTTGACGACGCGCTCAAAGGCGAGATCATCTGCGTCGTTGACCATGAGGCGCAAATAAGCATGCGCGTCGCGGATTTCCTGACGTTCGAAGAAGCGCGGTCCGCCGACAACTTTATAGGGCAGTCCAATTTGGATGAAGCGTTCCTCGAAGCTGCGCATCTGCCGTGACGCTCGAACGAGGATAGCCACGTCTGAATATTTACGGCCCTTGGATCGCCAGTTCTCAATCTCTGTGCTGATGATGCGCGCTTCGGCGGGGGCGTCCCAAACGCCGGTAACGGCGACTTTGTGACCACCTTCATCTTCCGTCCAAAGCGTTTTGCCGAGACGGTCTTCGTTGGCGGCAATGAGGCCGGAGGCGGCGGCAAGGATATGTTCTGTCGAGCGGTAATTGCGTTCCAATCGGATGACTTTCGCGCCTTGGAAATCCGTCTCGAACCGAAGAATATTATCCACTTCCGCCCCGCGCCAGCCATAAATCGACTGGTCGTCATCGCCGACAACGCAGACATTATTCGACCCCTGTGCCAGCAGGCGCAGCCAGAGATACTGGCAGACATTCGTGTCCTGATATTCGTCGACTAAGATGTAACGAAACTTGGCGTGATAGCGTTTGAGCACATCGGGGTTGTTTTGAAAAATCGTGAGATTATGCAGGAGAAGATCGCCAAAATCCGCTGCGTTTAGAACCTTTAACCGCGCTTGATAGGTCTTATATATCAGCTGGCCTTTGCCTTCGGCGAACATATATTTCTGACCCGCATTTAACTTGTCGGGCGTCAGGCCTTTGTTTTTCCAATTATCGACGAGCGAGGCCATATAGCGCGCGGTCCATTTCTTATCATCAATCCCTTCGGCTTTGATGATCTGTTTGAGCAGGCGAATTTGATCGTCGGTATCGAGAATGGTAAAGTTGGATTTCAGCCCTACCAGCTCTGCATGGATACGTAGAATTTTCGCGGCGATGGAATGGAATGTGCCGAGCCAAGGCAGGCCTTCTGTTGTCTGGCCGAGAAGATCGGACACACGGTGGCGCATCTCGCGCGCGGCCTTATTCGTGAAGGTCACGGACAGAATTTTCGACGGGTAGGCGAGGCCTTGATTAAGGATATGGGCGAGGCGGCAGGTCAGCACCCGCGTCTTGCCCGTGCCGGCGCCCGCGAGAACGAGGAGAGGTCCTTCCGTGCTGATAACAGCGTCTTTTTGCTCAGGGTTCAGTCCGGCCAGATAGCCACCCGGCTGCGCAGCCCCGGGCCGCGTCGGCATCGCCATTTGCGAAATCGACCGACGATCTGGTGGCGGCGGCGCAGGGGTGAAGGAATCAGGGTTGCTGGACATGTTCCCAAGAACATAGAGGCAACAACAGCGCATGGCTATGGGCTAGCGCTTCACATGTCACACCGACGCAAGCCAACGGCTTGCCCGGTGCCCATGCCGTGAAGGCAAGGCCGGACATCGCATAAATAGATATGTGCATTTCCTGCGACCAGTGAAATTCGCTAAGCTATCACCTTCCGCAAAATTCAGGGAATGGGTACCGGGCGGTCCTACGGCCCGCGACGGTATGACGATTGTTGTTAGGTTTGTGTGTCTCTGTTGTTTCGTTCGTCTCTCTAAGTCTCAAAATTAAAAGGGATGTTCGTGTGGGTGGTTAGGCTCTGCGAGTGCGAATGCGGTATGCGAATGCTTTGAGCCCTCCCAGCTCGTGCATTTCCTGTTAATCAGGAAATGCACGAAGTGCCAAGAAGCCCCACACGACGACGCCTTTTTGCGTTACCGGCCGAACAGAACAGTCGTGGTTCAATCAGCTCTCGATAAGCCACCCAGAACGACGGACATTACCCCGCCGCGCCCAATGACAAGCGCCGCTTCTTCCCGATTAGATCAATGCGCATCTGACCGTCCCGTGGAAGAAGACAAGATTAAATATGCGGCCATACACCCTATTCGAGGATGCATCTTTTTGAGAAAATCATAAGCTATTGAATTTCGGTGTTAGTTTGCTGCGGCTAAGCCTCGCGAAACGCGGATATAAGTGTTGGGTTCCCTTAAGATTGGTAATTCTGCGTCAGTTTTGTCTGAAAGAATGTGGCAGCCTATGCTACACCGCCGCTTACAGGGAGACACATCATGATTGAGTTATATAAATTCGGACCTGCGTTTGGGCTACGTGAGACAGGACCATTCGTCCTTAAAGTCATGGCCTATATGCGCCTCGCAGGCATTCCGTTTAAAGACATTGTGCAGGGCGATCCGCGCAAAGCGCCGAAAAAGAAAATTCCGTATATTTCGGACGAGGGCGAGGAGATTGGCGATTCGACATTTATCATCAAACATCTGAAAACCAAATTCAGTGATCCGTTGGCGGAAGGTCACAGCGTTGAAGACCTCGCCAAGGGTCATGCAATAAAGGTCATGCTGGAGGAGAGGACCTATTGGGCGGGGATGATCTATCCGCGTTGGGTCAAAACGGACCATCATCAATTGCTGGCGGACACCTTCTTTGCCGAAATTCCGGGATTTATCCGCATGCCCGTGTTTCGCATGATTGCCAAAGGCGTGGCGAAGTCCGCGACAGGACACGGTATTGGGCATCACAGTGAGGCTGAAATTTTCGACTTGGGTTTGGATGATATTAAAACGGTGGAAACGCTCTTGGGCGATCAGGATTTTATGCTGGGCACAAAACCCGCAGAGGTCGATGCCACGGCATATGCCTTCCTCCACGGGATGAGCGCAAAGGTGTTCCCAACCCCGATCCAAGCCCATATCCGCGGCTCGGTGGCTTTGATGGGGTATTTGGAGCGCATGGACGGGTTGGTTTTCGCAGGTGAGGGCGCTTAACGCCGTGATCAATTCGTTTACGAATTGACAATAGCGTCTTTGCTGCCTGCGGCGTAATCCCGCGCTAACATTCCCCGCTCTGCGCCCTTGAAAGCGCAGGCGGGTAAGGCAATATGTGGGCAACTGATTTGCTCAGGTGATTTGCCTGTAGCGCGCAAAGGACAATAAGATGATGCACGACCCCCAAGATACATTAATGAACCTCGTCCCGATGGTTGTAGAGCAAACCTCACGCGGCGAACGCGCCTTTGATATTTTCTCTCGCCTGCTTAAGGACCGTATCATTTTTCTGACGGGTGTTGTCGAAGACGGCATGGCGTCTCTGATCACGTCACAGCTTTTGTTCCTTGAGAGCGAGAACCCGAAAAAAGAAATCAGCATGTATATCAACTCGCCGGGCGGCGTGGTGACGGCCGGCATGGCGATCTATGATACGATGCAATATATCAAATGCCCGGTGTCTACCGTATGTATCGGTCAGGCTTGCTCTATGGGCTCGCTCCTGCTGGCGGCCGGCGATCCTGATATGCGTGTGGCTTTGCCGAACGCGCGGGTCATGGTGCATCAACCGTCCGGTGGTTTCCGCGGGCAGGCGTCCGATATTGAACGTCACGCAAAAGACATTCTCGCGATGAAAAAGCGCTTGAACGAGATATATGTCAAACATACCGGCAACAAATATTCTGTTATTGAGAAAACACTCGACCGTGATCACTTCATGACCGCGCAAGAGGCCAAAGATTTCGGTATTGTAGACCACGTTTATCATAAGCGCGGCGAAAAATAGGGAAATCTGGGTGCTGGGGGCGATCATTTCCCCCTGATGCTGCAAGTTGGACTTTCTTTTCGCCTTTGACGATGTGTAAGCCTAGCTTTAATGATTTTGTGCGAGGGTGATTCAATCCCCGCGCAATGAAGGGGACTATTCGGCATTGAACTTGCACTTAACGTAAGATCAAACCGACGGAATTAAGGTAGACCATGAGCAAGAATACAAGCGACAGCAAGAATACGCTCTACTGCTCGTTTTGCGGCAAATCGCAGCACGAAGTCCGTAAGCTGATCGCCGGTCCGACCGTCTTCATCTGTGATGAATGTGTCGAGCTCTGCATGGACATTATAAAGGAAGAGGGCAAAGGCTCTCTCGCCAAAACCCAAGAAGGCGTCCCGACACCGCAGGAAATCACGCAAATCCTCGATGATTATGTCATCGGGCAGGCCTATGCCAAGCGCGTGCTGTCCGTTGCGGTCCATAACCATTACAAACGCCTGAACCACGCCGCGTCCAATCCGGATGTCGAATTGGCGAAATCCAACATTCTTCTCGTCGGTCCTACGGGCTGCGGTAAAACGCTGCTGGCCCAGACGCTCGCGCGCATTTTGGACGTGCCGTTCACAATGGCCGACGCGACGACCCTGACCGAAGCCGGTTATGTCGGCGAAGATGTTGAGAACATCATCCTGAAATTGCTGCAAAGCGCGGATTACAACGTGGAACGCGCCCAGCGCGGTATCGTCTATATTGATGAAGTCGATAAAATCTCGCGCAAATCCGATAATCCGTCGATCACACGCGATGTCTCGGGCGAGGGTGTCCAGCAAGCGCTGCTCAAGATTATGGAAGGCACTGTCGCCTCCGTTCCGCCGCAGGGCGGCCGAAAACATCCGCAGCAGGAATTCCTGCAAGTGGATACGACCAATATCCTTTTCGTTGTAGGCGGCGCATTTGCCGGTCTCGATAAAGTTATTGCCAGCCGCGGTGACGAAAGCTCCATCGGCTTTGGCGGGTCCGTCAAAGACACGGATAAGCGCCAGGTCGGCGAGATTTTGCAAGGCGTAGAGCCGGAAGATCTGACGCGCTTTGGCCTTATTCCTGAATTTGTGGGCCGCCTGCCCGTGATTGCGACGCTGACCGATTTGGACGAAGAGGCGCTGATTACGATTTTGACGCAGCCGCGGAACGCCTTGGTCAAACAATATCAGACACTCTTCCAAATGGAGGATGTGAAGCTGACCTTTACCGACGATGCGCTGAAATCCATTGCCAAGAAAGCGCTCAAGCGTAAGACAGGCGCGCGGGGCCTTCGCTCCATCATGGAAGGCATCTTGCTCGACTCAATGTTCGATCTGCCAACCTATGAAGGCGTCGAAGAAGTCGTGATTAACGCGGAAGTCCTCGACGGAAATGCAGAACCATTATTGGTGCATTCAAAAAAGAAAAAAACGGCTGATAAATCTGCGTAAGGCGCAGATTGTCACGCATGATTTGAAACGGGGGCCCACAGGTCCCCGCTTTCGTTTGGGAGGCGGGGTGTCGTCAGTCGCGCGAGGTTTAGGACGCCCGTTAAATGCGGGCCTTCCAAGGAAGCGTGAGCGGCAGGTCGAAAGTTGGTCTGGTAAATTTTAGGCGTTCACTTAATGGAGACTTTACCTCTCCAAGCCTACACGTCTCTAAACAACCTGGGGTTATGCTTATTTTTGCATTAAGAACATTTTGGCTCCCATTGCTGACTCTGTTGTGCGGGGCAGGACTTTCTATTCTAGGGTATTTTATTGCAGCCCAGAAACAGGCTGGTCTACAAGAGACTCGGTTCGTTACCAGCAGTGATAAGAGTATTGAGTACCTACGTGCAAACCTTCATGCCAATAGCGTATCCTTGAATGCCCTAAAATCATTCTACGAGGTTTCCGACAATATCGATCGTTCGAAATTCAAAAAATTCGCGGCGCCACTGCTTAAAGATCATCCCTCTCTCATGGTTTATGCATGGCTGCCTGAAGTCTCCCACTCTGAAAGATATGAATTTGAGACGCAGCTAAGCGGCGAATATGGGATGACCGCGCCTATACGCGAAGGTGACGGTACGGGCGTGTTCAAAACATCTCCGCGAAAATCCACTTACTATCCCGTTTCCTTTGGCTTCCCCGGTAAATTAGCCCAAAGCCGTATAGGCGTCGACGTAGCGTCGCTCCCGCAGGGCGGACCAGCGATTAGCGCTGCGATCCAAAGCGGTGGGATGGTCGCGTCCGGACCTGTTCCATATACTGAAGAGTTCGGATTCAACTCGAACGTAATGATCTTTAATGCTGTTTTTGACCAAAATCCGGCGAATAATTCGGCTGCTGACAGCGACGGTCAGGCCGACGTGCTGGGTGTCGTTATGGCGCTATTCAAAGTTGGGAACCTTATCGAAAAACAGTTCAATTCGAATGCGGATATCACTTTTTTCATCGAAGACATTACCGATCCAAATAATATTAAGACGATTTACGGTAAAGCCCCCGCAGTTTACAAAAGCCGACGAGATACATCGTTTTCTTTCTCTGGCCGTAATTGGAAAATTACGTCTACAACGCTTCATGCAACCCAACCGTTTCAGTGGCTGCCTTTCAGTGTCTTGGCCGTTAGCCTCACTTTCTCGATTTTTGTGAGCCTTGCGCTTCTTTCACTTATTAGACGCAAAGTATTGGTCGAAAATTTGGTTGAAAAGCGGACGATGGAATTAAAGGAAACTGTCGGGAAATTAGCGGATTCCAATGAAGACTTAGCGCGATATGCTTACGTCTGTTCACATGATTTACAGACCCCCCTACGACACATTCGGGATATGTCCAAATTTCTAAATGCACATCTTGAAGATCGCTTGGAGGGGGACGAAGAAGGCCAGCGCTACCTCGATATAATGACAGAAAGCGCCGAGCGCGCCCGGCAGTTGGTCTCGGACATCTTAGCTTATTCAGGTGTGGATAAAGGCACGATTACGAGCGAAGAATTTAACACAGAGGATGTTGTCGACACACTCCGAAAGACTTTGCAAACCGATTTAGGCGACCGAAACGTACAGATCACAAGAGACGCGCTTCCAACGCTTCAGGGGAATAGGACTCAGTTTTATCAGCTCCTGCAAAATCTGATTAAAAATGGTCTCAAATATCAGACCCCGGATACTATCCCGCATGTCCACATCAGTGTCGAGGACAGCGAAACGCATTGGGCGTTCGCAGTCACCGACAATGGTATCGGTATCGCCGAAGAAAATCTCGATAAAGTCTTTGAGGTTTTTAAGCGTCTTCATCGCCAAAAAGAGTACACGGGAACAGGTGTCGGCTTGGCAATTTGTAAAAAAATAGTTGAGCGGAATGGCGGTTTAATCTGGGTCGAATCCGAACTGGGCCATGGATCTACTTTTCATTTTACGTTTCCCAAAAGTGTTGCATAAGCGACGAGATTGAGGGCTTCTACTGATATAGGCTAGCCAAAACACTTTTGGAACGACATAAAATGAAATGCTGTATGAGCTTCCACATTGCCCCAAGGCAGAAAATCCCGGAAGCCCTAATCTAAGGCGTTAAAAACACTCAGCCTTTGTTGGTGTTCGCTAAATGATAAGCTAGTTCCCAACCCCCAATCCTTTAAAAAAGATGAAATATTAAGGTCTGGGGAGTTTTATCAGTTCAATGC
>Ga0209185_1000960_pt1 | contig 27893 bp, 26 predicted proteins | sample SidtaG_2_FD_187425 | JGI IMG/M metagenome (GOLD analysis project Ga0209185, IMG submission 187425) | Marine algal microbial communities from Sidmouth, United Kingdom - Sidmouth_Asex2 metaG (SPAdes) (version 2) | ecosystem: Host-associated > Algae > Red algae > Unclassified | place: Sidmouth... | reverse complement strand
AATGGACTTAAAAAAGAGACTTATAGACCTGAAAAACTTAAAAAAAAGCAAAATAAATGGTATTTGGGAGTAAAAAAATAAAACTAAAAAAGTGAAGTGGAAAATTTAACCCTTTCGCAACGGTCTCCAATTATATTTTTATTACACAAGACCATACAGAGCGCTCCCAGACTTGAAGCATGTTTAAAATAAAATTATGCTAAATTTTGGGTAAAAAATTTGGATAGCCTCTACTTTGTAATCAACAAAAAAACAAAGTTAATGCAATCGAGTTACATCCAACTTACTACCCAACAGTGGGTAATTATTGAAAAAATACTACCTGTGAAACAAAAAGGCAAATATAAGTTACGAGATATTGTCGATGCGATCTTATGGCAACTTCGCATCGGTGCTCAATGGCGCAATCTGTCCGATAATTTTCCCAAATGGGGTAGTGTTTATTATTATTCCCGAAAGTTGAAAAACAATGGCGCCTTGGAAATGCTTAATATTAAGTTGAATATGATGGAATGAATTCGACAAGGAAAAAAAGCGACTCCAAGTCTATTATCTATTAACAATCAGTCTATAAAATCAGGCCCTTTAATACATCATGACAAAGGAGTAGATGGAAATAAAAAAATTAACGGTAGAAAAAAAACGATATGTGATCACAGATACCGCAGGATTAATTTGAGGAGTGGTTGTAGGAGCCGCTAATTCATACGATGGTGTAGTTGCCAACAAGGTAATAGAACCACTGTTAGGATACTTAGATCGCATAAAAAAATCCTTGCAGATCATACTTACAAAATAATATTTATAAAACGGGTTGAAGAAAATATAGCTGGGCTGTAAGTAGAGATTTCATCAGCACTTCCCTTCTCCAAAGGCTTTATTCCTCTAAAATGGAGATGAGTAATTGAAAGAACCTTTGGGATCTTTAATTCCTTTCGCAGGCTAGACTAAGACTACGAAAAAAGCAAAAAAGTAAAGAATCCTGAGTATTATGGCAAAATTATCAATTGATTCTCAACAGAATCAATTGATAACTGAGAATTATCCTTAAACATGCGCTCAGTCATTTTATATTCAAAATACTAAAAGCTGAAAATTCAACAATATATCAAATATTGAACATTCAATTTTTTTAAACATTTTTTAGTTTTTATTCACTTCAATAATAAACTTATCCGTTTTTAAAATACTTAATGATTTGGAATAGTTCAATAAAAAGTCAATTGTTTCTGCATTGGGCTTCAAGAGTGAATTGTTTTTAGAAATTTCTTTTGAGTAAATTTTGTCCATACTAAAATATTTAAGTTTCTTCTTACATTAAAATAACGAAAAATTAAACACTTTAGCACATACCAAATGATTTTTTTAATTTGTCAAAACTATTTGATGCTTTTCTATTAGTTTACGAAGATTGATTAATGCGTAACGCATTCTTCCCAAAGCGGTATTTATACTAACCCCTGTATTTTCAGAAATTTCTTTAAAGCTCATATCATTATATATACGCATAACTAAAACTTCTTTTTGATCATCTGGCAACTCTTCTACCAAACTCCTTACATCAGTTTCAACTTGACTTTTAATAATTTTTGTTTCTGCATTTAGCGAGTCATCGCTCAATACTGAAAAAATACTAAATTCCCCGTTGTCGTTAAATTTAGGCATACGATTCCCTTTACGGAAATGATCTATAACTAAATTGTGTGCAATTCGCATAACCCAAGGCAAAAACTTACCTTCTTCGTTATATTTCCCTGCTTTTAAGGTTTTTATTACTTTAACAAAAGTATCCTGAAAAATATCATTAGATATTTCTTTATCATAAACTTTTGAAAAAACAAAACTAAAAATACGTTGATTGTGGCGCTCGATCAAAACACCTAATGCTTGTTCACTACCTTCTATATACTTCGAAACTAACTGTGAGTCGGTGTGCTTTTGTAAAACCATAAATATTACTTTTTTAGTGACTTAAAATATCAATTGTAATTAAAGTAATATTGTTTTATAGGCTTTTATTTGAGCTGATTAGACTGCGAATATATAATTAATTCTTAATTAAATGGATAATTATTTAATTTTTTTTAAAAATACCGAAACGCTGGTTGAATCTTTTTATTGCTTGATTTGTGTAAATTTGAGATTGATAGAATCAATTAATAACTGAGAATTCTTCTTAAACATGCTCTTACTAGTTCTTCCAAACCAAGAACAATTTTAGCAGTTGCCTTAAATTTAATTTATGCCAAAGGAGTATCGCATTCTATAACTTTACAAGCAGTTTCCTCCGAGCAATTACGACATTGCTCCCCCTCTTTTACAGCACGAATATACCCAATGAAGCTTCCATTTCGGTGCGATACATTAAAATCGCAATATTGCCTATTTGTAACTGTACTTTATGTGATATTTCGCTAGTATTCATTACTACTTTTAATAGCATAAGCTGTACCTGTATTATTGTAAAATATTGGGTCTAAAAAATTTATTCTTAAAATTTATTTTCAAACATATATATTATTTTTATTTGTAATGAATAAAAATAATGTAATTTTGATTTAATAATTGGAATTTTAGTAGAAGAGATCATTAATAACCGAGGTCAGGTAATTGGTCTTTGGCCAACGGAAAACTACCGTTTTACAGAATCGGTTGCTATGATTAAAGAAAATGGTGATTATTTTACGGTTTAGCTATCGATAATGAATCCCAATTAAATGATGAAAGAATTACCAAATGGATCGCACTGGTAAAATGGAATTAAAAGAGGTGCTGATTTTACAGTGTGTGAGTTAAAATAATAAAAACTTCTTAATAAATAAACAACAAGTAAATTATCATACAAAACAACTTAATTTTTAAAAGGAATAAAATGAAAGCAAATTTTACGCTGGTATTTATATTAATAACATCAATAGTTTTTTCACAAATAACACAATTCAAAGACATTAATGTAGGCTCAGGAAATTCCAGTCCTGCTAATATGTTTGTATTTAATGGTAAACTTTATTTTACCGCCGATGACTCTAGTGGTCAAAGTAGCGGAGGAACAGATTTTGGAAAAGAATTGTGGGTTTCTGATGGTACGAATAGTGGAACAACTTTAATAAAAGATATTAGAACTGGTACACGCGGAAGCTCACCGTTTGCTTTTTTCGCCTTAAATAATACGCTTTATTTTTCCGCAAATGATGGTACAGGAGCAGATTTGTGGACTAGTGATGGTACGGATAGCGGTACCACTAAAGTAGATTTATTCCCAGGTGTGGGTGAAGCTGTTCAAAGACCTGTAGAATTAGATGGCGTAATCTATTTAACTGGTATTACAGCTCCGGGTAGTATAAATGACCTGATTATTTTTGATGGTACTAGCGGTATTAAGGCACCAGATTCTAATAGCGATGCTACTGCCAATGTAAATATTTTAAGTACGATGGCAACTTTAAATGATAAGCTGTTATTGTATATGTCTTATTCTCCAGATAATGCTACTTTAGGAAATGAATTATATGAATACAATCCTGCCACAGCTATTTATACACTAATTAAAGATATTAATGTGGGTACGGGTAGTTCTAGCATTAGCGCTTTAACCACATTGAGTAACAAAGTTTATTTTGAAGCTAATGATAACTTATGGGAAACGGATGGCACAGAAAGTGGCACAAAATTAGTTACTGTAGCAAATTCTATTGAAAAACCAACTAGTCTTTTTGCTTGGAATAACAGTTTATATTTTGAAGGCGATGATGGTACAGGCGATCAACTTTGGGTGTTTAATCCTATAGCAAACACGGTAACAAAACTTAGTGCTATTTCTGGAACAAATACAAACCACGATCCTTCTAATTTTACAGTTTTTGATAGCTATTTATATTACCGTGGCGAAGATGCCAATGATACAAAAGGGCATTTATTTAGAACTGACGGTACTTTGGTAGAACAAGTTGATAATGAAATTATTGATGTGGATGCTATTGTTGTATTTGATAATAAACTTTTTTTTGAAGGTGATAATGGTACCGATGGAAATGAACTTTTTGTATTAGACCCAACCACACTTAGTATTGAAGATGTTGTTTCTACTTTTGAAGATTCCTTGATTATATATTCGGATAACAATCAAATTTATATAATCAGCGATTTTACAGGCAAAACAACCTATAGTATTTATGACCTTAGCGGGAAACAAGTTGAAAATAAATTAATGGAACAAAACACTATTACACATAATTTAACCGTAGGAGTTTATATTTTACAATTAAATAATAATAGTAAAATAGCAAGTAAAAAAGTAGTTATCCATTAGTGCCTAAATAAATTTTATAATCTTAAAATTTAGTACTAATTCTTATTTCCGGAAGCAATAGCAATCTTGATTAACCACTAAGGATATTATATTTACAATGAACAAAAATCAGGTAGTTTTTTATTTTATATTTAGTTTTTTTTATAGTTTTTCCCAAGTACCTAAGACTGTAAAAGGGGTTGTTATTGATCCAATTAGTAATAGCCCTTTAATAGGTGCAACAGTTGCCATTCAAAATTCAACAACAGGAACACTTACTGATTTTAACGGAAATTTTGAATTAAATTTTATTCGTGAAAACAATAAAAAATATACCTTACAAGTAGCTTATATTGGTTACAAAACCAGTATTATCTCTATTTCTGAAACTAAAAAATATTACGAAATTTTTCTTTCTCCAAGTAAACAACAGCTAGATGAAGTCGTCATTACTTCTTCTTACGGAACAAAAAAATTACGTGAAGAAGTGGTTGGAAGTATTTCTACCATAAACCCTAAAAATATTGTTCAGGAACAAGCAGTAGTTTCTTTTGAAGAATTGTTGGAAGGTCAGGTTGCAGGACTTAGCGTAGAAATTAACCCACAATTAGGCGAAAATGTAGCTATTGATATTCGTGGAAAAGGTTCGCTAACTCCTTTAAACGGTAACATTGTTGGAACTTCTACACAGCCGTTGTTTATTGTAGATGGTGTAATCCTTTCGGAAGAAACGGGTATTGATGGCAGTTCTTTTTTTGATAGTGGTACGGATAGATTTTCTGAAAACTTTTTAAACCCTTTAGCAAAAATAGGAATTGAAAATATTGAGAGTATTAATGTATTAAAAGATGCCGCTGCAGTTGGTATTTACGGAGCAGATGCTGCCAATGGTGTAATAATTATTACTACAAAAAAAGGGAGAAATGGAAAAACCCAATTCAACGCCAGTATTCAAAGTGGTTTTAGTACAGCTATCAATCAATTTAAATATTTAAGCGGGGAAGAATACCAGCAAGTAGTTAACGAATTTAACCGCAATGCAGGTAATTTAAATAACATACAACCCTGGAACGGAATAGATACGGATTGGTTTAATTTGTTAAATACCATAGGTGCTTTTTCACGCTATAATCTAAACATTTCTGGCGGAAGCGATAAAGTTACATTTAGAGCGGGTGCTGGTTTTCAAAAAAATAATGAAGCACAAATTAATAATTCATACCAAAAGCTAAACACCTCTTTTGCGTTAGATTATAACAAACAAAAATTAGCTATTTCGCTTAAACTCGCACCTTCTTTTGTGAAACGAAATAACCCCAACACACTTTACAATTTTGCCGTAAGACCTACACTTGCGCTGTATGATAAAAATGGTGACTTTTCTGACTTTGACTTTTTTGGAAATCCATTGGCTGTGGCTAATCAAAACATATCAAGTAGTAGTATATTAAATTTACTCAATAGTTTAAAAATTGATTATCAGTTAACACCAAAATTGAAATTTTATACGTTGTTAGGATCTGATATATCTTTTAAAGATGAAGAAAAGTTTTTTTCGGGCTTAAACGGTACTGGACAATTAAGTAATGGATCAAAAGGTAGAAGAATAATACGCACAAAAAACACCACTCGTTATAACTGGAATGGATCCCTTTTCTACGAAACTTCTTTTAAAAACAAGCATTTTATGGATGCGATAATTGGTACAGAAGTACGGATTCAAAATGTAAATGCAATCTTTATGAATGCCACTGATTTTAAAAATTTTGGAACTCCACAACCAATAAATGCTGCTAAAAATAGCATTTTAGCATTTGATAGTACTGAAAATAAAGGAATTTCAATGTTTTCTCAATTTAATTATAATTTTTATAAGCGTTATTTTTTATTGGCAAATTATAGAATCGATAAAAGTTCGGTATTTGGAACAGATAACAACACAGCTTTTAATGGCGGATTAGGAGCAAGTTGGAATATTAGTAACGAAGCTTTTTTAATTAATAATAATTTTATAAACTTTTTAAGACTCCGTTTTAGTTATGGAACTACGGGGAATTCGCGTATTGGTTCGTACCGCGCTTTAGGCTTGTTTTCAAGAGGGAACAGAGGTTTTAATGATAACCTTACTGCAAAAATAAGTGCGCTACCCAATCCCAATTTAGGTTGGGAAAAGAATACAAAATTTAATTTAGGCTTAGATTTTAATTTTTTAAATACTTTTAAGTTAACTACTGAAATTTTTAGAGATAATATAAGCGACGTCATTCTTTTAAGAGACGTAATCCCTGAAATCGGTTTGTTGAACGCTCAAATTAACGGTGCCGAAATGTACAATCAAGGTTTAGAAATTAGCCTGAATAGTAGTTTAATAAAATCAGAAAAATTCAACTGGAACAGCACTTTCTTTTTTACAAAAATTGAAAATAAAGTTACTGCGCTTTCGGGGTTTGGTTCAAAATTTTCTGGTGCAGAAAATGCCCGAGCACAACGCATTGGTTTTCCCACTTCTACACTTTGGGGTTTTAATTTTTTAGGAATTGATACGGCAACAGGTAACGAATTGTATAAAGTAAAGGATCAAATTTATAATTCTACGGAAATTTCAGAGAATTTTGAACGTACCGATTGGCAACCTATCGGCGATACGCAACCCGATTTTTTTGGCGGTTTTAATAATACATTTCAATATAAAAACTTAAGTCTAAGTGTTAACATTTCGTATACTTATGGTGCTGATGTATTATTAGGAAGAGAGTTTTTAGATAATTACAATATATTATTTAATCGTAATATTAATGTAAATGTGTTTGAAGATGCTTGGCGTAAACAGGGTGATTTGGCAAATTTACCAGCGATTACAAAAGCTAGAAATATTATTTCTAACTCCTCCAAATATGTATTTGATACTTCGCATATAAAATTAAAAACAATAAATCTTGCGTATCAGTTTCCTATTAAAAAAATGAAAATTCCCCTAAAAAAATTATCGCTATTTGTAAACGGATCAAATTTGTTTTATTGGTTTAAAAACCCTTCGCCAAATGGAAAAAATGGTGTTGCAGAATATAGAAGTACCTATCCAGAAATGCGCACAATTTCATTCGGACTTAATACCCGTTTTTAACATGAAAAAGTTAATTAAAAAGGTTTCTATTTATAGTTTTTTGACAATTAATCTGCTCCATATTTCTTGTGACGATTTTTTAGAGGTAGAACCCGATTTACAAGTATCCATTAGCGAACAGCTAGCCACCAAAAATGGTGTATTAGAAGCCTATATCGGGGTTTACACGCAAACGGAAGATTTGTTTTCTTCAATAGCTATATTATATGCTGATTTACAAGGAGGTAATATTGCTTTTACACCCAAAATTTCTGCGGATAATAATGGGATAAAAATTCCTAACAGTGCAAGTACAAATATTGAAAATAGTTATTCATTTACAGATGATTTTAGAGAATCTGATTATGTTGGCTTTTACAACACCGCATATACTATAATCAATCAAATCAATACTATTTTAGAGCAAAAAGATTCGTATTCTTTTTTTCCCAAAAAAGAGCAGAATCAACTTAATGCTGAATTACTAACTATTAGAGCATTAGTTCATTATCAGGTTTCCTTATTCTATGCACAAAACTATAATTTTACTGCGAATGCTTCGCATATTGGGATAATTTATAATACAAATGTGCTAACTGCTGGAGAAGATTTTCCTTTTAGAATTTCTGTTTCTGAAACGTACAACCTGTTACAAAATGATTTAGATAGTGCATTAAATTTGTATACTAATACCCGTTTAGTTTCTGGTCCAGAATATTCCTATTTTAATGCTACTTCTACAAAAGCATTGTACGCTCGTATTGCTTTACAAATGAATGATTGGCAAAAGGCTAAAAATTTTGCTGATGACGTTATTATAAATTCTGGGGTTACCCTTACCAGTAATAAAAATTATATCAATGAATGGAAAAAAAATAGACTGCCCATAAACGAAATCTTATATGAATTTCCTGCACCTATTGACAGAAAAGACGATCAGGCTGCCTCAACCGCAGCGATTTTTTATCGGTTTAAAAATAAAACTGATTATGCGCCGTTTGTAGCTTCAGGGGATTTATTAGGTTTATATAATGATACCGATATACGGAAAAATTTGTTTATTAGAAAAAATTTACCAACACTTAAAAATACAATAACCACCGAGGATCCATATTATTTTACTAAAAAATTTCAAAATGAAGCTGGAGTGCCTTTGCTTCGTTTGTCCGAACTATATTTGATTCGTGCGGAAGCAAACGTCAGGCTTACTAATTCTAATTCGGCATTGGTAGATTTGAATATTATACGAGAACGTGCTGGTTTAAATGCTTTAACCTCAGTTGTTAATATTTTGGAAGAAATTTTCTTAGAAAGAAGACGCGAACTTGCTTTTGAAGGACAATTACTTTTTGACATCGCACGTTTTAAAAAAAATATAATTCGAAAGCAAGGTTGTTTGGCAATGGCCTGTAATCTGGAATATCCTTCTAACTTTTTTGTATTACCAATTCCTAAAAAAAGCATTATTCTTAACCAAAATATAAAACAAAATGATGGCTATTAGATCTTTTTTTTCGCTTTTAATCGCTCTTTTAATACTAAGTTGCGAAAAAGATACCTCAGAAACTTTTAGTGATAGCATTGGTAAATTTGTGCGTTTTAATTTACAGGTCAATTCAAACAATTCAGTTATTGAAGCTCCAATAATTGAGCTTAATAAACGAAGCGTATCCAATTACACCAAAGATAATTTCAACCTACTAAAAATTCCTGTTGCGCTTACCGCAAAAACAATTACAAGTGATATTAGCGTAAATTTTTCTGCTATAACAGAAAACTTAAAAAATGTAGAAATTACACCTGCTGAAAAAATTGTATTTACGGCTACAAAACGTGTAGATACTATTTATATTAAATTTAATTCGCTATGGAATGTGGCGGACAATCCAAAAATTAAATTACAATTAACTTCAAGCTCCGATCCAAAAGTTATTCTTGGAACACCTAATAACAGTTCAAAAGATGATAAATTAATTATTGATTTTGATACTTTTAAATTTCAATACAGATTAGACAGTAACACAAAAAGCATTACGGAAATCAAAGGTGAAAATGTTATAATTGATATACTCTTCCCTAAAGGTTATGCTGTCTCAGATATTGAAAATACCACTTTATTTACTGAAGAAATCGCTGAATTTGATTATAACTTGAAGCAATTACCATTAACAAACCCAAATAAAGTTAGCTATTTATTTACGTTAAATGAAGCAATTACTGATCATACAAAAACTTTTCGAACTGTTTTAAAGTTGATTGATTTAGAAGGTTATAATTTATTAGGAAATCAAAAAATCACGATTACAAAAATAAAAGCCGATGACACAAGAGATAATTCCATAAATATAGCCGCAAATTTTTACAATGTAGCCGATCCGTTATACCGAACTTTTGGCAAAAACTGGATTGATAGTAATGCTAACGGAGAATGCCGATGGCGTAATTTTTTCGCATTTACTTTTCCGGTAGTGGTTAGTTCTAATCATCCAAATGCGATTTTATTTGATGATTTAGGAACACCAAATACAGCTGACGATATTTATCACCACGCATTTAGAATCGGTTTTAAAGGTGCATTTCCAAATAGTATAACCAATCCGTTTAATTTAAGAAGGTGGTTTACTAATGAATCTACTAGTATTAATAATTCTCCTGGTTTGAGTATTGTAGAAGCTTTGGAATTTTTTCCAGCAAATGGAACTAATGAAAACTCAGGAATAGTAAACGTTATAACACAAGATTTAGTTATTTCCGGAACTAATGGAAATAGCTATATAATAGCAATTAGCGGAACGGGAACTTATAAAAAACAAGCTTCCGATTTGTTTGAAATAGAAGTAACTTTACGTGCAGAAAACAATGTGTTGTTCGAAGGAGTTCGACTAGCAAAATATAAAATTTACAACAGACATAATGATGAAAACATTGAAGATTTGGGCGAAAACTGTTTTCAGCCTGTTACCTTGTAGTGCTTTATTTTTAACACTAAGCTGTAAAGATTCCTCAGGAGAGTATCAAAATATTTCTGAACTTCGTGCTGCCTATTCACAGTCAAATTCAAAAAAATGGCCTGCTCCGTTTTTAGATTCTTTGATAGATTTAAAAACTTTTAAGGATATTGGATCGTTACCCAAAGTTACTTATCCAAAAAATAACCTTTACTCAAAAGCAAAGAGAGATTTGGGTAAATTTCTTTTTTTTGATGGAAGACTTTCTAAAACAAGTCAAATTGCTTGTGCCAGTTGCCACCACCCGGAACTTGCGTGGACAGATAATGTTACTCGGTCCATTGGCCATAACCGACAAGGTAATAAACGAAATGCGATGACTATTAAAAATGTAGCATTTGCAAAAATGTTATTTTGGGATGGTCGTGCGCAAAGCTTAGAGCATCAAGCAGGTTTTCCTCTACTAGATGCTGCAGAAATGAATACTGATTTGGCACTTTCAGTTAAAAATATTAAAAAAATAATTGGCTATAAGAAATTATTTGAAAAAGCCTATGGGAATTCCGAGGTTACCCAAGATCGAATTTTAAAAGCTATTGCCACTTTTGAGCGTAGTTTAGTAAGTAAAAACAGCAAGTTTGATCGTTTTATTAATGGAAAAAAAGACTTATTTACAAATCAAGAATTAACAGGTCTTCATTTATTTAGAACCAAAGCACGCTGTATCAACTGCCATAATACGCCTTATTTTTCTGATAATAAATTTCATAACGATGGACAAACCCTTTTTGGAAGTAAAGATGAAGATTTTGGACGCTACTATCACACCAAAAAAATAGCTGACATTGGAAAGTTTAAAACAGCAACTTTAAGAGAGGTTTCAAAAACTGGTCCGTGGATGCATCACGGTCACTTTCCTAGTTTGTTAGATGTTGTTGAATTTTATAATTTAGGGAATCCAGCTCCGATTCAAAGAAAATATTTAGGCTCTCCCCGAGATTCACTATTACCAAAAACATCGCCAATACTTCAAAAATTGAATTTGAATAAAAAAGAAGTTGATGCTTTACTTGCTTTTTTAGAAACGCTATCTACCAAAACACAACGGGTAAATTTATCGAAAATGCCCGAATGATTTTTTGAAACAAGAAAAGTTTTAAGTTTTTTTACAATTATGCCACAGCAATCTGTGGTGCCCATTGGCTATACAAAATTCCTGCGGAAGCTGTTTGTGGATTCTCACAAGTATTTTCTTCTTAGCAACTACAGGTAGTACAATATCCATTGTCTTGTAAAGCATCTTTCATTTTTAAACTATCACACGTATAATTACTGCTCTCTTTTACTCCGTGGACTTTACAAGTATCATTTTCAACCAAATTCTCACAGTTTTTACATCCCTTTCCTAATCTAATAACCATGTTTTAATTTTGTATAAAACTACTAACTATGTTTAGATATAGTACCTGTATATATTAAACAAAATCAGATCATTGTAATTCAATTTTTTATTTAGTTTAAAAGTTGTTTTTAAGCCGAAACAAATTGTCTCTTACTAAAGAAGATTGTATAAATTTAAATGAACTCGTTTAAACTTTTTTCAATTGGCTGCAAAATGATTTTTTTCACTCACTTTTTATCATTTTTTTGTTCCGTAGCGATGCTATGCAACCATAAAATGATTTCAATTGAGCAAAAAATCTCTATTTTTCGCTTCAATCAAAAAAGTTTAAACGAGTTCATCAATAAAAAAGATAAAATTGATGCAATCGAGTTATACCTGACTTACTAACCAACAGTAGGGAATTACAGAAAAATACCACTTATGAAATAAAAAGGAAAATATAAGTTACTAGATATTGTCGATGCGATCTTATGGCAACTTCGCATCGGTGCTAAGTGGCGCAATCTGTCTGATAATTTTCCCCAATAGGGTAGTGTTTATTATTATTTCCAAAAGTGGAAAAGCAATGGAACTTTGGAAATAATAATACTAAGTTGAATATGATGGAGCGAATTCGACAAGTAAAAGAAGCGACCCCAAGTCTATTATCTATTGATAGTCAATCTATAAAATCTGGTCCTTTTATACATCATGACAAAGGAGTAGACGGAAATAAAAAATTAACGGTAGAAAACGACATGTGATTACAGATAACTCAGGATTAATTTGGGGAGTGGTTGTAGGAGCGGCTAATATAAGGCTATGGTTTAGCTGCTAGCAAGGTAGTAGAACCACTGTTAGGATACTTAGATCGCATGAAAAAAATCCTTGCAGATCATGCTTACAAAACAACATTTATGAAATGGGTTGAAAAAAATAAACTAAATAAAATCAACTAGTACAATCTTAAAATAAGCTTATAGTATGATTAAAATTGATCTAAAAATCTTCAAAGACTTCCACTAAAGAATCATCTTTACATATCTCTAGCAATTTATCAGTCGTAAGATGCAATAACGGATGTTTTAAATCTTTTGCAATATCCTTTAAGGGAACTAGCACAAATTTACGCTCTGCCATTAATGGATGAGGAACTTTTAATTTTTCAGTATGAAAAATCCCTTCTGAGCTGTATATTATATCCAAATCAATAGGGCGTGCTTCATAAGTCTCGCTTTTCTTTGCTTTGCGCCCTAGCTTTATCTCTATTTTTTGTAATTCTTGCAAGGTTTCCTTAGTATTTAAGCTCGTAATAACTAAAATACAGGTATTTAAAAATGATGTACTCACAAAACCCCAAGCGGGAGTTTCATATATTTTAGAATATTTGGAAATCACTCCTATTTTTTTTTCAATAAAATTAAATGCCAATTTTAAATTTGATAAACGTGGTTTAATATTACTTCCCAAGGAAATATAAATTACATTCATCGTTTTTTTAGGTGTAGTCATCTAAATCTTAAGAATTGAATTACAGAACTATTGCTTGTTTTTGTATAATACATCGTAAATTTAAAATTTAATACAATCAAATCCTTTATATGAAACTTTTAATTAAAATTTTTGGCGTTTTTTTATTATTAATAATCGCAACTATAATTGCCGTTCCTTTTTTATTGGAAAAAAATATTGATAAAATAGTTAGAAGAACTGTAGATGGTCAAGTAAATGCTGAAGTTAATTTTTCTGATATTAGCTTAAGTTTAATTAAAAACTTTCCTAATGCTTCCATAAGTGTTAAAGATTTAATTATAACTAATCACGCTCCTTTTGAGAAAGATACACTTGTAAATGCTAAAGAAATATCAGGTTCTATTTCTTTTCTTCAACTATTTAAGGGACTGGATAATGGAGTTGTTATTGATAAAATTAGTGTAGATGAGGCTAAAATTAATGTAGTTATTGATAAAAATGGAAATGCCAATTATGATATTTCAAAAACAGCAACTGCAAAAAACAATTCCCCGACAGAAAATACTCAGAATAACCTAAAATTGAACTTAGACTACGAAATCAATAATAGTGCTATAAATTATACTGACGAAGGATCAAATACAAAAATCAGTTTACATAATTTATCTCATTCTGGAAAAGGAGACATTTCTTCTTCAATAACCGATTTAATTACCGAAACAACTTTAGAGCTTTCTTACGAACTGAATAACATTACTTACGCAAAAAAAACACCTGTTTTTTTAGACGCTACTTTTGAAATAAATCAAGATACTAAAAAGTATACTTTAAAAAATAATAATGTTTTATTTAATCATATTCCCTTAGCATTTTCAGGCTTTATACAGCAACTTAATGAAAAGGATACTGATATTGAATTGGATTTTATAACCAAAGAAGCTTCGTTTAAAAACCTTTTAAGTGCTTTACCAAATGCCTACAAAAAAGACATTAATGGTGTTTATGTAAATGGGACTTTTGATTTGCATGGTGAGATTAAAGGGATTATAAATGAAAAACGAATCCCTACGCTTGACATTGTTTTAAATACAAAAAAATCTTCATTTAAATACCCTGATCTTCCTAAAGGTATTGATGACATTACTATAAAAGCTATGGTAACTAATAAAACTGGTAATCCTGATGCTACTCGTATTGATATTGATACTTTTAAAATGAGAATTGATCAAGATAATTTTTCTGCAAGTGGCCACTTAACAAACTTATCCAAAAATTTAACGGCTGATTTAACTACTAATGGGATTGTAAATTTAGAGAATTTAAATCAAGCTTACCCTGTAAACATAGACACCAAACTTAAAGGACTTATTAAAGCTGATTTAAAAACTAAATTTTCTTTAAACGATATTGAAAAGGAAAATTACGAACGTATTGAACGACAAGGAAATGTACTACTAAAAGATTTTGTGTTTAATTCTAACGAATTACCAAATATGGTAAACATAAGTACTGCTGAAGTTAATTTTACCAAAAACTTAGTAAACTTAAAGTCTTTTCAAATGAAATCAGGAGATTCTGATATTACAGCTACTGGAACTTTAGAAAATATAATTCCTTTTATATTTGCTGATAAAGTCTTAAAAGGAGATTTTAGCTTTAATTCAAATACATTTAAAGTCAGTGATTTTTTAAGCCCAAATACTGAAACTAATGATAAAACAGACAAAGATTCTTCGCCTAAAAACACTGATGGCTTAATACCTTCTTTTTTGGATATTACTTCCACCTTTTATGCAAAACAGGTTTATTATGATAACTTAAATTTAAAAAATACGATTGGAAAATTAAATATTAAAGATCAAAAAGCCACATTAAAAGATGTGAATACCGAAATCTTTGGAGGAAATATTGCTTTTAGTGGTTCCATAGATTCAACTCAAAAAACCCCAAAATTTAACATGGAATTGGATATGCAAAAACTAAGTATTGCACAATCTTTCCAAGGTTTTGATATGTTCAAAAAAATGACTCCTATAGCTTCTGCTCTGGAAGGTTTATTTTCTTCAAAATTATCGTTGAGTGGTGACTTAACCAATGACCTCTCTCCCAACATGAATTCTCTAAAAGGAAATGCATTGACTAATTTAATTGATGCTAAAGTGAATCCTGAGAAAAATAAGTTAATTAGCAAATTAAATCAAAAGACTGACTTTATAAATCTTGAAAAATTAAATCTTAAAGACTTGACGGCTAACCTAAATTTTGAAGATGGACAGCTCAAAGTAGCTCCTTTTAATTTTAAAATAAACAATGATATTAATGTATTTGCAAGTGGAGGACATGCCTTTGATGGAGGATTAAATTATAATCTAAACATGAATATTCCTGCAAAATATTTGGGAAAATCTACTGGTGCATTAATTGCCTCTCTTTCTGCTCAAGAGCAATCTACAATGTTGGTTCCACTCCCTATTACGTTAGGAGGAACCTTAACGGATCCTAAAGTTGGCTTAGACCTAAAAAGTGCTATTAGCAATTTGTCACAGCAAATAATTGCCACACAAAAAGAACGAGTTAAACAAAAAGTAACGGGTGAAATTACTGAAAAATTAAACAAAAAACTTTCGGGTACGGCTAAAGATGTCTTAGGAGGATTATTGGGGAATAAAAAAAACGTAGACACTGGTGCTTCATCAAAAGCAAAAGAGCAAGCCAATCAAAATTCCAAAACGGAAGATGACATAAAAGATAAAGCAGGAAAACTTATCGAAGGTCTTTTTAAAAGAAAATAAGACTTACAAATATTCAATGGCATAAAATTTGTATTTTTATTACTAAATCGTTGTAATTGAATTTTTTAACGTTTTAATAATAAAAATTTAAACACCCCAGATATTTTTTTATGAATCTAAAAAAACTACTTTTTATTGCTTTTGTTTTTTTCTCTTTTCAATTTTTATCCGCCGATCCGCCTGAACCTGAAATTGGGACGAGATGGGTATTAAACAATCAATATTCAGATGAGTTTGATGGTACATTGTTAAATTCTAACAAATGGCGCAATTATTTTAGAAATTGGAAAGGTAGAATGCCTGCTCAATTTGTGCCTGAAACCATTTCTGTAAAAGAGGGGTATCTGCAAATTGAAAATGGGATTCTTAAAAAAAAGAAAATCCATAAAAAAGAGGCTTATACGATAAAAGGAGGGGCGGTACAATCTGTTAACCAAACAGCACATTTTGGATATTACGAATGTAAGTTTAAAGCTTCACGCATAGCAATGTCTACTACATTTTGGATGTCTAATAGTAAAGAACCTGTTGTTGGTCCAACTAAAAAATCTAGTGGAATTGATTGTGATTTGGATAAATTTAGCCAAGAATTAGACATCTGCGAAAGCATAGGAGGACTTATAAATGCAGGTGAGAAATTCAGAACTCAAATGAATTTTAACACACATTACAGGTATGTAAATTGTGAAGGTGGAAAAGAAAAATTTTACTCCAAGGGAAACAATGCCATAGAAGGAAATGGATTAAAAACGAATGCTAAACTAAGCTCAGAGTCTTGGGAAGATTTCCATGTATATGCTGCACATTGGAAAAATGCAAACGAAGTTACTTTTTATGCAGATGATAAATTAGTAGGTAATGTTGTAGTAAGTACAGAGGTTGTAGATAAACCTTTTGACCAACCAATGGGAATTAATATGGTTACTGAAACTTATAATTGGGCAATGCCCTACCCTACAAATAAGGAGTTGAATAATAACGAAATAAACACATCTTATTATGATTGGATACGATCATACGAGTCAATAGAAATAGATAAAATACCTGATTTAGATATAAAGTCAAAACCTAGTGCTATTTTTAAGGAAGAATTTAGTTTTTTCGAAAAAGTAACTTTTTCCACCAGTAAGAAATCGATGATTATTCCCTTTATTTATAAGGCAAATGAAAATAGAATTCTTAAAATTGAAGTTATAGATCCAACTAATAAAAAAGTTTTTGAAACTATGATAAACCTTTATGCTGGTTATGGAAAAGATATTAAGATTATCAATCTTAAAGGATTTTACACACCTGAAAAAAAAGTAGTTATAACAATGCAATCTAAAAATGGTTTAAAAACAATTAAATTATTAACAATTTAAAAACTATTAGAAAGAGCAAAAAACTGTTATTACACTATACTTTTCAGTGTTTTGATTGCTACTAATTATAGTCGTGACCTAATAAAAAGAGCTTATTTTAATATCCTAACGTTAAGTTTAATAAAATATTTGAACACAACGCTAAGGGGAAAATTTAGTTTTAAAATATACTAAAATCATTTTTTTTTTGTTAACTTAAAGAATCTAAAAAAACACTTATGAAACCTACCCATTATAAACTCGCATTTGTCGGAATATTTATAACCGTTTTATTTAGTCTTTTTAGTTGTGAAGAGGATGTTGACTCCCCAACTAATATTCCAGAAACTACTAATACAGAAAAAGAAGATGTTGATAATGATGTTGTAACGGATGATGAAATAGTAACTGAAACACCACCAGATACTACAACTGAACCTGAAACACCACCTATTTCAGAAGAAACACTAACTGAAGCTCAAAAAATTTTAGAATTAGTAAATAATGAACGTTCTAAGAGAGGGCTAAATAAAATAAAACTAAATACGGAGCTCAATAATGCTGCTTTCAATCATTCGAAAGACATGAATGACAATAATTATTTTGATCATGAAGGATTAAATGGATCTAATTTTAGCGAACGATCTATAAAGGAGAATTATACTGGTTTTCCAAGATCTGAAAATATAGCTAAGGGATACCAAAATGCTAATGATGTGCATCTTGGATGGATGAAAAGCGAAGGACATAAAAAAAATATTTTATTAGCCGATATTACAGAAATGGGACTTGGGAAATCTGGGACTTTGTGGACTCAAATATTTGGAGTTTCTAGGAAGTAATTTTCTTGGGAATTGAGATTTTAGTATTATATTACTATTTCTTTTTTAAATTAATACTTAGAATCATTCGTTTTTTAAAATTGAATATAAATCTAAATTTATTTTTTTCCCATTCTTAATTTCACATTCTCGCATTGTACCCTCGTAAGAAAAATTAACTTTTTTTAATGTTTTTTTACATTTTAAATTTTCACTCACAACATACCCTTCAATTCTATTTAAATCTAAACTTATAAAACCATATTCAAATAACTTTGGCATTAGCTGTTTCATAATTCCTTTTGCCCAATGTTCTTTAAGTAGCCAAAAAACAATTTCTGCTTTTCTATGTTTTTTATCTAAATTATTGAAACCTGCAGCACCGTAAAACTGATTTTCTTCGATGTCATAAATACCCCACCAAATTCCAGTTTTATTTTTCTTTAAATCAGCATACCACTGCATTTGTTGTTTTGTTTCCTCAAGAGTAGAAAAATGGACGTCGTAAAACTCCGTAATTTCAGAATCAGATAAACCTCTATGTATCTTTTTAAGGTGATTCTATTTCTTTTAACACATAACTATTCATTTTCATTGGCGCTAAAGTAAAGTGATCTAATACAATTTGGATATAAATAACTGATTTTACAATCCTAATTAAAAAACCCTTTAAATTTCATTAAAGTTAGCTTGCAAACGTGGTGGCTAAAAACACGACGTAGGTAATAAAGATAATGACTCCTTTATATTTTGAAATTTCACTCTTTTTAGGAAGTATTGTAATTATCAATAACAATAAAGCAAAGCCAATCATCCATAAAATATCACTTGATAAAATTTGGGGACTGTCCATAGTTATCGGAGAAACTATTGCCGTAATCCCAAGTACGGAACCTATATTAAAAATATTGGAACCTATTAAATTCCCTATAGAAATTGATTTTTCCTGTTTAAGTGCCGCAATTACTGACGCTGCTAATTCTGGCACTGATGTACCTATAGCAACCATAGTTACCGCAATAATACGATCGCTTACTCCTATTTGTTTGGCCAGATCTACTGCTCCTTTTACCAATAACTCTGATCCAAAATACAAAGCTAAACCTCCTATTAATAACCAAATTATGATTTTAAAGGCAGATACATTTGCTAAATTCTCGTCTACTTCTTCGCTTACTTCAACAATTTCTTTTTTAGATTTAATTCGGGCTCTTCGTATTAAAACAACTAAAAATAAAATAATTCCCCCTAATAATAGTGCTCCCTCAAAAGCTGTCAAAACACTATCGTTTGCTAAAAACATATATAACAATCCTGAAAAAATTGCCATACTTGGCCAATGAAATATATAGAACTCTTTATCTACTGAAAGTGATGAAATAATAGCTGTAATCCCCAAGACCAAACCAATATTGGCAATATTCGAACCAATTACATTTCCTAAGGAAATGGACGCATGTCCATCTAAAGCTGCCTTAAGACTTACTAAAAGCTCTGGAGCCGAAGTCGCAAAAGAAACTACTGTAAGCCCAATAACCATCTTTGAAATATTCAATTTAAAAGATAAAGCTACTGAGGAGCGAACTAAAAACTCACCTCCTAATACTAATAAAAACAACCCTAAAAGAATATAAAAAATACTCATCCCCTTCTTTTTTTAGATAGCAAATATAACCATTATTGCTGTGGATAAGTTTGTCACACCTCTAACAGAGTATCGTTTTATATTTAAATCTAAAAAAAAATGAAATGAAAAAAACGGTTACTCTTTTAGCTATAGCGCTAACTAGCGCTATCAATTTTTCGGCTATTTCAAAAAACAATAACTTTACTATTGTACAACAAACTGATAACGTTACAGCTACTATAAATAAAGAAACTACAGACAAACAATTTCAAGATTTAAAAACCTATTTTAATACTAGCAATATTCAATTGGAGGTAAAAAAAATATCTCGAAATAGCGAAAAAAAAATTACTGGACTAAATATAAGCCTACAAAAAGGCAGCCAACAAACTAGTTATAATATGCAATCCAACACACCTATTTTAGATTTGGAGCTTGGGTATAAAAATGAAAAAGTTTTTATTGGACACACCACTAAGGGTATTGCTTTTAATAAAAACAATAAAGCTTTAAGTAATTTTTTCAATCGTTTTAACCAAGATGGCACTTTAGACTTAGATAGTTTAATTTCTAAAAATCAATTTTCATTTGAGTTTGAAGGTGATGATCTTCAAAAATTATTAAATGAATCTGCATTTAATTTAAATCAGATACAAGAAGAATTTTTTAATCAGTTTTTTAGTTCTCAACAAAATAATTCTTCCAAAGACTCGAATACTACACCTAACATATCTTCTAAAGTTAATACGTTACCCAAATACAATTTTATTAATAGCAAGAATTTTGAAAAGCTAATAATAATTGATGGAAAAGAGACTGATTTTAAAACTCTAGATGCCTTAGCAAAAGACGATAAGATTAAGGACGTTGATAATTTAAAAGCGAGTACTGCGGCAAGCATTTATGGACAAAAAGCAAAACACGGAGCTATTATAGCTACAACTAAGTAACTTTTTATGATCTTTGAAAACCGTAAACTGGCGCTAACATTTTTAATAGTAAGCCTATTTTCAAATGCTTCTTTGAGTCAAAAAAACAGAGAAACAAAAGCAATCAAGGGAATTTTAAACCACCCTAGTCTTGAGGTTTCAAATATTCATATTACAAATTTAAATCGAAAAGAACATACCATTTCTAATAACTCTGGAATATTTGAAGCCGAAGTTACAATAAACGATATACTTAGTATTAAAGGAATTAATTTTATTGAAGAGACTGTAATTATTAGTAGTGAGATTTACAATAAAGGATTTTTAGAGATTAAATTAATCGAAAAAATAAATTTACTGAAAGAGGTGGTTGTTACAAAACATAAACTTACTGGAGATTTAGGGCATGATTTATCGACTATCCCCATCCTAAAAAAACGCACTAATGGAGAACTTGGTCTACCTGCTGTTGTTGAAAATCCACATGAAAAAATAGTTCCTTTTCACAAAGTATTTAATCTTGGAAATCCATTTAAAGAAGGGATTGCTGCCTCCATCCCTTCTATACGAATAGAGCCTTTACTAAAACACATTAATGGATATTACAAAAACCTAAAAAAGAAACGAAAATGGGATGGTGAGTCTCAGTTAGCTGATGATGTGATTTTTTATTATAAAAAAGAATTTATATCCAATAGCTACAACATAGATACTGAAAAAATAATCCCATTTATCTACTATTGTATTTTTAACGACGATGAGTTTAAATCTAATTTTGAACATCAAAATCATACCTTGATTTTAGAAACATTTGAAAAGCAAAGCAAAACCTTTTTAAAAGAGTAATTTCAATTACTTACTTTTGCAAAAAAGAAACTATGTACCAAATTTTAGCTAAAATCAACAAAGTCGTACTTCCTTCTTTCAGTAAAAAGCAATTAGATCTTACTAAAGCCTCTAAACTACAAATGCTTCTTTTTGGCTGGAAGCTTTATGTTACAAAACGTGCAATAAATCAATAATTCATTAAGCTTTTTACTGGATAGTTTAATTTTTCTTTACCCTCTAAAAAATCTAAAACAGCAATAAAATTACATTGTACGATTTCTCCTCCTAATAATTCCACTAATTCACACACCGCTTTAGCGGTTCCTCCAGTTGCTAATATATCGTCGTGGATTAGCACTTTTTCTCCTTTTAAAATTGCATCCTTATGAATTTGCAATATGTCCGTTCCGTATTCTAGTTCATATGAAACCTCAATTACATCAAAAGGTAATTTTCCTTTTTTACGCACAGGAACAAAACCCGCATTTAGCTTTTGAGCTATTAATCCTCCAAAAAAGAACCCGCGTGACTCTACTCCTACTACCTTATCGATATTTACATCTACTAAAGACACCAATTGATCGGCACAAACTTTAAAGGCTTCTGGATTTCCTAACAGTGGTGTAATATCCTTAAATACAATCCCTTTTTTAGGAAAATCCTTTATATCACGAATAAATTTTTCTAAATCCATAGCCTTTTATTATTTATTTGTAAAAATATGGACAATTATTGTTTTGTAGAACTAAAAAAAGGACTTATATTTGCACCCGCCTAAGGGTAATTAAAGGCCTCGTAGCATAACTGAATAGTGCACCACATTACGGCTGTGGAGGTTGAAGGTTTGAATCCTTCCGAGGTCACAAATACAAAGAGTTAACTTATTTGAAATCAAATAGTTAACTCTTTTTTATTTCTCAAAATGAAGCTTTTGTAACAGATTTTGTAACAAAAATAATTCTTCTTTAGTATTTTATACGAATTTAAAAATCAAGTAACTCTTTTGGTTCAATTGCTAATGCTTTTGCAAGTACACGTAGTGTTGATATAGTAGTGTTTATTTCTCCACGCTCAATTCTACCTATTTGAGAAAGAGGTATATCGGCGTCGTTAGCCAAATTTTCTTGAGTTAATTTAGCTTGCCTTCTTATTTTTTGGAGATTTTTTCCAAATTCTTTAAGGTAATCTTCGTTCTTTATGTTTATCACAAATCAAATTTGAAATAATCATTTAATTACCCTAAACGCATATATGCGCTATTCAGAAGCTTTTACATATATTTGGTAAAAACATTTAAAACAAATACCTATGAAGTTTACATTTACCTCATTAATTCTACTATTTACATTAAGTTTTAACTCCTTTGCACAAACAGCACCAACCACAGGAAGAAAGATATTAGAAGTAAAAGAAACCCATGAAGGAGAGTATTTCTATAAAATTAATTCATTACCGCAAATTGAAGAGGTAATGAAAAAAAAGTTACTTAAATCATTTGTAAAATATGGCTTCAGAGACATTACTATAAAGGAAGTAGGTGCAGTTGATCTTTCAAAAATAATAGCAAGTTCAAACAATATTAGATATCAGGCAAATATTGTGGATAACACAACTGGCAAGTTTTTTAAAGTTCGAATAGGTTTAATGTCTTGGAGCCCTCGATATATTATTAAAGAAAGGATTAAAGAGGTCGTAAAAGAAGAAACAGTAGTTAAAGACTATTGTAATGAGATAAAAGTTATTAAAGATAAATTCGATGATAAAATAACTTATTACTCGCCATCGGTTGGAAAAATATCATTAGGAAAATCAATAGGGGAAAAAGAAGATGGTAGTATATATATGTTCTTAGTAGCAAATAGTTCGCAATTCTCAACAAGTAAAAAAGGTTTAATTATTTTATTTGACGATGGTACTAAAATTTCAAAACCAAATGAATCTATAAGGGTTAAAATGGGTAAAGGAAAATACTTTGACTACAAGGCTACCATAAAAATTACTGAGGAAGAAATTAAACTTTTTAAAGAAAAAATAGTTACTGATTTTAGACTATATATTTATGACGAAGAAGTAAAAAATGGAAAAGATTTACAAGAATATATAAATTGTATGACAAAATAACATTACAACACACGACGAAAACCACTTAAAATCAATACATTACAATAAATTAACTAAATATACAATATGACTAAAACAAGACTATTACTACTATCCATATTAGTAGCCTCTATAACAAGCTGTACAAAAACTATAGAAAAAAATATGAATAGCGAGGACTTAGGGGAAGTTGCTAAGCTTATTACCGAACAATTTAAAAGTACACCTAAAAAAGGAAAATATATAAATGATAATATGTCTACACTATTAAGTTTTGTAGAGTTAGGAAAAAAGATGGGTGCTCCAGTGGATAAGATACCAACCTTTAAGGAAACCATAGAAGATTTATCCAAAGATTATGATTCTATATCTGATGTAAAATTAAAAGCGAAGAAAAATAATACTAAATTAAAGGATTTTGTTGAACTCATAGACGCTGAAACTGTATCAATAAGTAAATACAAAGGCTATTTAAAAATGAAATTAAAATTTAATAATGAATTTGATAAAGATGTACTTTATGCTATTATTAATTATAAATATGTGAATGAATACGACACAACCTACTTTGATGAAAAATCAAAATTAACAGACAAGGTTGCTGATAATTTTAAAGGAGAGGTTGATATTTCAACTAAAGAAGAATATAATGATATTGCTAATTTTATGTACACAAAGGTTCCTCAAGATACAATGAAAGAATTCCTATTAAAAGGAATGAAAGTATCTGTTACAGGTGTTGTATTTAAAGATAAATCAGAACTTACTTACCAAGATGCTGATTGGGAATATTTTGACTAAAAAAATTAAACCTATGTTTATTGGCTTGTTGTACTATTACAACAAGCCTTTTTTTTAGATGATATAAGCGATACAATAAACACTACGATGATTTTGTATTTTCTGTTTACAATACCGACTCACAAGGATTAATTTTCGGGTTTTAAGAGTAAATTATACTCATAAATAAGAATTTTATCAAATGAAAACTTAGCTAAGTTGCCTTATGGAGACTATTTAAGAAAAATAAGCTTTTTACGGTAAAATAGTCTTTAAAAACCCACGGACTAAAGAATTATGAACTCAAAATATAAGTTATAGCTCTATAATTTTCTTTTACAATTTCTATTTTGTCTAAATATAATACAGAAGCAATAATAATTTGAAAAGAATAAAAATTCATTTAGATTAGTATTTAAATTTCACTATAACACATATTACCAACAAACTAACACTTAACTTTTACTCAAAACAATGGCTGACAATACAATTTACATGAAAGAAAAGGATAGCTATCCTAAAGACAAAAAGCCATATCATGAATTAGTAACAAGAGTCTATTTTTCAGGAAGACCAGAAACTGCTAAAACAGCACGTTTGAAAATGTCTAAACCATTAGTAAAAAAAGTAGAAGGTCCTTTCGATGAAGAAAATAAATTAATTGAAACTACTGAAGTAGGTAAAACTTATATATTTAAAGCTACTGAATTTGAAAAATCAACATTAAGTCCTATTAAGAATATATGGTGGGCAGAACAAATTGATGAAGGAGAGATATGTGATCTTGAAACAAATAAAGACAATCTATATTTAGACGATGACAAAAATGTATGCTTTAAATATAAAATAGAAACAGAAAAGCCGATTAGAATATATGCATATGGTTCTAAACCATTAGAAGAAATAAGTGTTTTAGTCAATAAAGTCATAAAAGAAACTATTTTAATTGTAGGAACAGAACAACATTCGACAAATTCAGCAAATAAATTAATGTTTCCAGCTCAAGCCGTTCGTGAGGTTAGAGAAAACTTTAGTGACACACCCGTTTTAGAGGTCTTAATTTTTAAAGATGGTTATACGGAAAACCAGTTAAAAGCTTTTTCTAATGCTGTTCTTTTTTTTAACAAAGAAGCAAGAATTATAGAGATTAACGAAGTAGAAGAACTAATCAATTTTATTAATGAGGGTACTACTAATAGTAATAAAAATAGTACCTATCGAAATTCCCGAAAAATATCTGAAATTAAAGTTTTCGCCCATGGATATGTTAGAGATAAAACTAACGAAGGTGTTATAGCCTTTGGGCTTGATGGGAAAAATGCTAACAAACAAGAATTGGATAATAAGGTTTTTAATAAAATTGACAAAAATGTTTTCTTAACCAATAATGAATCTCACTTTTATTCTTATGCATGTAGAACAGGGATTGGTGTATCCTCTGAAATTGTAAATGATCCATTAAAATCTAACAGTTTAGCTCAGAAAATTTCTAACCACAGTCAAATTATAGTTCATGCATATATGAAAAGGTCTTTGTATGCAGATACATGGGGTACTCAAAATCATAGAGACACGTATATTTCGGACAATGATAAAGGGGAGTCTTTTATAGAAAATTTAAAAACTGATATAAAAGACATGATTGCAGACGACCCAAATGACATGAACTCATTTGCATTGTATATAGCTACAGAAAAAAACATTGATGGCGCTATTTGGAATACTCAAGGCGCTTATTTACCTGTAAAAGCTGGAGATTACCCTAAAGGCATCCCAAATAGTTATGAAACTTATAAACCAGAGTAAATATGACTAAAGAAAAAATTAAAAATGCATTAATAATTAGTTTGTTCTCTTTTATAATTGGAACTTTTCAAATGTATTGGTTTCTACCTGATGGATTGTCTTGTATTGATGCCAAGAGTGGAATTATAGAAGCTGTATTTAAATTTATGAGTATTCAAGCCTTGATTGTTTTTTTAATCTATGCAACATTAATATTCAATATTAGTCGATACATAAGTTTTACTTTTTTACTTTTTTATTGGTTTTTTATAAATAAAAATGAATTTACAAATAGACATGCATGTTGGTCAACATTTTCTAATACTGAAATTACATATCACTCACTATATAAATCTATTATTCCAATTGTTACTTGTTTAATTATTTTTGTAATTAGTGTATATCTATACAAATCGAAGAGCAAAAAAATTCAATAACAAATGCTTAACATTAAATTTCTATACATTTTAATTATTTTATTTGTGTTAGGTTTATCTACTTTTATTTTTTTTAAAAATATCAACTTTAATTCAAAATACGAGGTAGGACAGCTTATTGATTCTTTTAATGGAGTCTCTGTTTACTATAACGGTGGCGTTAATCAAGTACAAGGACGAAACATTTCAAAAGATGGGTACAACATTGGTTTAAAGTATCAATGTGTTGAATTTGTAAAACGTTATTATTACGAATACCTCAACCATAAAATGCCCGATAGTTATGGACATGCAAAAGACTTTTTTAATAAAACCCTAAAAGATGGAGAACTTAATACTCAACGTGATTTAATCCAATATAAAAACTTTAGTAATCACACTCCTAAAATTAATGATTTATTAATTTTTAAAGGCAGTATATTTAATAGGTTTGGTCATGTTGCTATAATCTCTAAAGTTAAAAAAAGCTATATAGAAATCATTCAACAAAACCCTGAACCATATGGAACTTCAAGAAAAAAAATCCCTCTAAAAATCACTAATTCTAAATATGAGATTTCTAATAAACGTGTTGTAGGTTGGCTTAGAAAAAAATAAACAGCCCCCTAATATAGGGTCTTAGCTTTTAAGAAGTATATTAGACCTTTTTAAAGCTGCAAATTATATACTCATAAAGTTTCATTAGAAATAGATGAACGTGTCAATAAACGACTCAAAATCTCTATAATTTTCTTTTAACACAGGCTTATTCATCGAAATAAGTGAATAGAAAAGACACGATACTTTCGTAACTTCACTACCAGTCGGTAGTTACGAGAAATGAGGTTTTAATAAGAAAATTCGTCAGCAACAATTTTTGAAAAAAATCTTAACCTCTATTTGTTGTTAAATTTAAGTCCCTCTTTACAACCTTAACTGACCAGCACTGGTTATTTATAAAATTACCTTTAAAAATAGCATTATTTATAAACAAGTAACTTTTGAAAAATTGCTTATATAAATTTTTATGACTATCCGTAACTGGTACCAAATCTAAAAAAAGCTATCTTTAGAAGATTAATACACAAATTTACAACAATGAATCTTCGCAAGTTTTTTGAAAAGTATCCTGATGAATCTTCTTGTATAGAAGGTTTCAAATCCAAGCGATTGGAAATGGGAATAGTTTGTAAAAAATGCCAACATACAGCGCATTACTTTCGCAAAACAGATTTAAAGTTTCAATGTAAAAAGTGTGGAAGCCGCTTAAGCTTAC
>Ga0209185_1000959_pt1 | contig 27999 bp, 20 predicted proteins | sample SidtaG_2_FD_187425 | JGI IMG/M metagenome (GOLD analysis project Ga0209185, IMG submission 187425) | Marine algal microbial communities from Sidmouth, United Kingdom - Sidmouth_Asex2 metaG (SPAdes) (version 2) | ecosystem: Host-associated > Algae > Red algae > Unclassified | place: Sidmouth... | reverse complement strand
AATGATGTATACTAATTTCTGTATATTATTGAGTTGTATTTTTATATTCATATATATATATATTAGTTTTTCCATAATGCATTTCTTAAATGAAATACAAAATAGTGATTTATTATGAATGAGTACTTTCGACTTTTCTCTAATTGTAGATTGGTTAGAGGTGATAATGGTAATGCCTTATATGATTTCTCAAGGCGATAATTGTTATTTATTGATGACCTAATATCCACTGTTCTAAATGTGAACGAATCATGTAGCATACAAGAACTTAAGGGGTATTTCAACGGAGAATTTAATAGCGGGATTGATTCTTATTTTAAGAAGTTTCAGAGTTCAGGAGTTGGTTTTTTTACAAACCAACCAGAGTTGTTTATTCCCGTTGGCCCTGATTATGAAGTGCCATTCAATGTTACTAACGCAATAATCGAAATTTCTGATGAATATGACTATAAGCGGGTAATTGAGGCACTTTCGGACATGAGTACCCATTCTCTGCAAATACGGTTTGCTCGGCATTATGATGAAGAAGTAATTTTAAACATATTGGATTTCGTTTATATGTGCAAATTTAGGTTTGTAGACGTTTTAGTAAATGCGGAGCACATGAACGAGAAGAGTGTTATGTCAATAGTAAATTATTCAAAATTTTTTGATCGGCTAACTGTATATAACTGTATAGCAAGCGGAGTCCATAAGAAAAGCTCTTTTGTAGAGCGACCGTTAAAAGAAGGCATGTTAGCTAGTATGAATTTCGATCGCATATTTGTTAGCAGAAGATTCTTTTTCGAGGGTACTCAAAAAAATCCTGCTTTCAATAAAAAAGTATTTGTTGATTCAAATGGAGATATCAAAAATGAAGTGTCTCATAAAAGAAAGTTTGGAAATGTTAAAACGAATAATATTTCTGATGTCTATAATTCTATTGAATTTAGAAGGATATGGCAAATAAGTAGAGATAAAATTGATAAGTGCAGTACATGTGTTTTTCGTTTCTGTTGTACTTTCGGTAGTGATGTGATTACTTATGGCGCTGATAGCCATAAGTTGCGATTAGATTGTGGTGTTGATGAATGGCACCATAGCTGAATTAATAATTCAAAAATCTCAAAGATATGAATGATGTATTTTATTACAGCAAGCTAAGTGCCGTTGTGAAAATGTGCTTGTTTTGTTCAGTTCTCACAATTATGGGGAGCAGTTGCAGGAGAGGTGATAAATTTGTGTACGAAATATTGTACGACTGTTCGCAGAGCATATGCGTAGAGGATATAATGTCAGATTCGACATCAATATTTGATTACAGTGCGGATAACATTGTATATACGACGAATAAAAAATTTATGTTTTCATATTACTTTATATCGTCTAAAGGGGATACGTTTTTACTGGATAATGAAGGTTATGCATTGACACCAGTTGTCGACACTACCAATACTACCTTAGTAGAGGTTGGTTTTGGGGTAAGTGAAGCAAATACAAAGAATTTGGGTAGAGATTATAAACAGAGTAGGCTAGAGTATTACTACACGCGATATGATAGTAGACAAGTCTGGCCTAAAGAAGCATCGGGATTGGTGGAAAACGAGAAAAATATTTGGATACACCCATTTCGGTCACCTAAGTATTTTAAGATGCTAAACCTGAACGCTTATCCCTTCGTTAAGTTTCCGCTTGAGATCGATAAAGAATGGGATTGGACTCTTAATGTAGGTAATATGTTTAGCGATAGAGCGTGGAAATTATGGGATGGAAATACTCCTAGATATCATAAGTATAAAGTAATAGATAAGCGTAGTTTTAAGACTAGACATCTTGGGTTTAGGAATGTGTGGGTTCTACGCAGTAAGACTTCAGGAGATTTGGGTCCAACTCAGCTCGATTCATACTTTGATGAAGAACTTGGATTTGTGAAATTACATTATTTTAATATTGATGGTAGTCAATTTGTTTTTGATTTACGTTCTATTAACGAATAGTACGATCTTAGCTCGACTTTGGTCATTCTTTTTGTTCTGAGGTGGTAGTCGTGGTCAATAATCACTTTACCTTTTTTAGGTAAAAGTAAGTATCCGAACAATTATAGGCCCCTTACCTAATTTTCCACCATCTTCTGAGACGCCACCAAAAATTATGTGAAGCATGTAATCGTATAACAATCACACCCGCCCATGCCTTAACCGGTAAGTTGTTTACATGGAGTCCCTTGGGGGCTTGCCTGAGTTGCTACTGTCTGATTTAAGCTGTGTTTCGGGTTCTGCAAGCCATGACAGTAAAACGCGAAAATGGACCTTGAGCTATTAACGTCGGTCACTAGAGGTAAAAAATCTTGCTACCAGCCAAAATAACGTAAGCATCCGAGCAACCCCATCTTGCCAGCGCAAAAATAGCACCGGAGCTTTGCCCTAACCAAAGCGACTACCATGCGCCATACCCCCACCGCCATCCGGGACTTTCTTACGGAACAGCCAGACAGTGGCCTGACCATTGCCGATTTCTGCGCCGAGCACAACCTCAAAGTACCCACTTTTTACTCTTGGAAGAAAAAATACGGGCTTACTGAACCCGTCGAGCCGGAAGGATTCTACGTCATCACTCCGAAGCTTGACACGGCTACGAGAAGCCTTTGTTTACCGAGTGGTTTACGTGTTGAGCTCACGGGACTGACTATTTCAGAAATCGCCGGGTTGATCCTGGAAATCGACCGCGCCCATGCTTAGTTTCTCCAGTCGGCAACGCTATTTTTTGTACCGTGGTAAAACGGATATGCGTAAGGGGGCTAACGGCTTGAGTGGGCTTGTCCGTACGTATATCGGTCACGAACTACTCAGTGGGGATGCCTTCATTTTCCTGAACAAGCGCCGCGATCGGGTCAAGCTGTTGATCTGGGACCGCAACGGCTTCATTGTGTGGTACAAGATTCTGGAGCAGGGAACTTTTGAATTGCCGGCGGCGACGGGTGATACCCTGGAGATGTCCTGGACAGATATTCAACTGTTTCTGGAAGGCATCGAAATTAATTCGGTGAAAAGACGCAAAAGATACCGGCAGGTGGCTTGACAAACGGGCAAACCGCCGTATTTTTTTGGCCCAGACGGAAGCTACCGTTCCCAAGGCTAAGTATGATGAACTCAAAGACAAGTACGATGCGCTTCGTGAAGAACTGGAACAGCTCAAGCGGATGATCTTCGGTGCTAAATCCGAACGCATTGCACCTGCGTCCGCGCCTGATACGGCCGAAAAGGAAACCATCACTTACCAGCGCCGTAAGCGGCCGGCCAAGCCCCACCCCGGGCGGGCCAAATTGCCGGATCATCTACCGGTTCGGCAAGTGACCGTCGAGCCGGACGAAGACACGACGGGGATGATCCGTATTGGTGAGGACGTTACGCGAAAGCTTGAGTTTACCCCCGGAACGCTTGAGATCGTTGAGTACATCCGCCCTCGTTACGCCCGTCCGGCGGCGGAACAAACGGATGATGTTGCGGCCATCGTACAGGCTCCGGCTCCGGACCAGGTGCTGCCCAAAAGCATCGCCGGGGCGGGGATGCTCACGCAGATTGTTATCGCTAAGTACGTCGATCACCTGCCGCTCTACCCTCAGCAACAAATGTTCCTTCGTGATTTTGATTACGAGGTGAGCACTTCCACGCTCGGCGATTGGTTTGCCGGCAGCTGTACTTTGCTGGAGCCCCTCTATGTTGCCCTTATTAAGCAGGTACTGGATACCGCCTACTTGCAGGGGGACGAGTCACGCATCGGCGTACTGGAAAAAGGAAAAGACAAGAAAAAGGACAAGTTTCACCGTTATCCGGTAAAGGCGCGCAAAGTGCACCTGGGTTACATATGGGTGTTCCGAAACCCGGTAGCGGGAGGCGTACTGTTCGCCTACCGGCCGGGTCGAGGAGCAAATGTGTTGAATGAAACGCTGGCCGATTTTAGGGCAAATTACAGAGCGACGGCTATTCGGCCTACACCGCTTACCTTAAAAGGCACGAGGGCGTAGAGCTGGTTAGTTGTCTGGCGTACATCCGGCGTAAGTTCTTCGATGCGCGCAAGAACGATCCCGAACTGGCCGACCGGGATCTTCGGGCTTGCTGGCACCTATATTATATCGAAGATATATGTCGAGAACGGGGCGTTGGCCCGGAAGTCCGCCAGCGGATGCGACGAAGGTACGCTAAGCCGGCCTACGAGGTATTCCTGAACTGGGTGAACGAAAGTCTACCCAGGAGTTTACCCAAAAGCGGCATCGGTAAAGCATTGGGCTACGCGGCCAATCACTTGCCCCGGCTGCGGCATTACCTGGAGGATGGCCGCATAGAGATCGACAACAACCAAATCGAGAATAAAATCCGCCCACTAGCACTGGGACGGAAGAATTACCTGTTCGCCGGCTCCCGTAAGGGAGCGGAGCGGGCGGCAATGATGTACTCTTTTCTTGCTACCTGTAAGGAGCACGACGTCAACCCGCGCGAGTGGCTGAAGGATGTGCTGTTGCGCATCAACGATCATCCCATCAATAGAATCCACGAGCTGCTGCCGGGGGAGTGGAAAAAGAATCGGACTGGTCAGAAGGGGGAGTAGGGCAAGATGGGTTTGGTCGGATGCTTACACCGTAACGTCCAGCGCAACGGTGATCTCCCCGTCGGTAGCCACCGTCCACCCGGGGATGTCTTCGGTGGCGATGATCACGTCTTCGAGCGTGACGGCAAATTCCTCATCGTTGATCGCCATGGCGTAGGCGCCGGACTTTTCGAGCAGGGCAATGTCTTCGCCCGTCATCTGGGCGATGGCGGCGGCGGCGACCTTCATCTGCTTGCCGATCTGCTTGCCGAGGACGCGGAAGTTGGCCTTAATACTCTAGAGGATAGTCGAAACTACTCCCGTAGTTCAAGTACCTCAGCCTCATCGTCAGTTAAGAACGCTTTAATGGCCTGCTCCTTTCTCAGGATAAATTGAACTACGTTCGCAATTTTTTGATCGTAAATACGGAGTAAGATGACTTTAGGTGGCGGACCAAAACGCTCCGCTAGATTTCTAAAGTCTTCGTCATACGTTAGTATAAGCGGCAAGCCGTTTTCGCGGGCGAAATTCCAGATGTCTAAATCCGGTGCATCCACGGGGAGATCCGTGCTAAACATGTGAAGGCCTCGGGAAACGCTTCCGCGATCCGCGCTACTATTTTGGGCGATAAATTTGCATCGAGAAATAGTTTCATCTCTAAGCAGCAATAATTACGTACCGACTCTCCTTATTCGCCGCATAAGCCAGCACTTGCCGAATTTTCTCTTCGCTGAGGTAAGGGAAATCGTCTACGATTTCCTCAATACTCATCCCGATAGCTAACCAATGGAGCACCTCAGCGGCGGTCACACGGGTGCCCGCTACGCAGGGCTTACCAAAACGAACATCAGGACTAATACTGATACCAGGAAAGAAACGGTTCATGTGGATGAATTTGATCGATGCTTGGTGAAGATAACGAATTGCAGCAAATAATAGTTGCTGCTTGCACCTACACCCTTCCAACCGCCAACACCACAGTCTCCTCCCCTGGCAACTCCAACCCCTCCCCAACAATGTCCCCATCCAGCACCAGGCTGTCGGCAAGCACTTCAGCGGAGATATACTCCCGAAAAGCAGTAGCAGCAGCCTCAACGGCAGCAGACCCCTGCAACCGAACCCGAATCCGATCAGTAACCTCAAAACCCTGATCCTTACGAATATTCTGAATACGGTTGACCAGTTCACGTGCAAGACCTTCCTGCGCAAGCTCCGGCGTAACGGTAACGTCGAGCGCAACGGTGATCTCTCCGTCGGAAGCCACCTTCCAGCCGGGGATGTCCTCGGTGGCGATGATTACGTCTTCGAGCGTGATGGCGAATTCCTCGTCGTTGATCGTCATGGCGTAGGCACCAGATTTTTCGAGTAGGGCAATGTCTTCTTTTCGAGTAGGGCAATGTCTTCGCCCGTCATCTGGTTGATGGCGGCGGCAACGACCTTCATCTGCTTACCCACCTTCTTGCCGAGGACGCGGAAGTTGGCCTTGATGCTCTTCTTCAGGAAATCGCCGTCGGTCAGGAATTCGACCTCCTTGATGTTGGTTTCAGACTTGATGATGTCAGCCACGGCCGCTACGTGTTGCTGGAACTCAGCGTCGGTGGCGGGCACGAGGATCTTTTGTAGCGGCTGGCGTACGCGGAGGTTATCGGCCTTGCGCAGGCTCAGCGTCAGGGAGCTGATGCGCTGGGCGTAGTCCATCCGGGTTTCGAGGTCTTGGTCGATGCGAGAGTCGTCGGCCTTGGGTAGGATGCTGAGGTGGACAGAGTTTGCTTTTCCAACTTCTACTGCACCCGCGTCCGCGCCCGAAAGATCCCGGTAGAGCTGCTCGGCGTAGAAAGGCGCCACGGGGCTCATCAGCTGCGCCACCCGCACGAGGCAGGCGTGCAGCGTCTGGTAAGCCGCCCGCTTGTCGGTAGACATATCGCCCTTCCAGAACCGGCGGCGGCACTGCCGCACGTACCAGTTGGAGAGTTCGGCGTTGACGAAGTTCTCGATCGCGCGGCAAGCCGGCGTGGCGTCGTAAGCAGCGTACAGCTCGGTCACTTCCTGCGTGAGCGAGTTGAGGCGGCTGATGATCCAGTGGTCTAGCTCAGCGAGGTCTTTCTTCGCCACGGGCTTATCCGTTGTCGGGTCGTAGCCGTCGACGTTGGCGTAGAGGGCGAAGAAGCCGTAGGTGTTGTAGAGCGTGCCGAAGAATACCCGGCGGACCTCCTGGATACCGGCCTCGTCGAATTTGAGGTTGTCCCAGGGGTTGGCGTTGCTGATCATGTACCAGCGCGTGGCGTCGGCGCCGTACTGGTCGATGGTCGTGAACGGATCGACGGCGTTGCCGAGGCGTTTTGACATCTTTTTGCCAACCTTGTCAAGTACAAGGCCATTGGAGACCACGTTTTTGTAGGCAACCGAGTCGAATACCATCGTACCGATGGCGTGGAGGGTGTAGAACCATCCACGGGTCTGGTCGACGCCCTCGGCGATGAAGTCGGCGGGGAAGAATCCCCCCCTAGCCCCCCCGAAGGGGGGGGATTGGCCCCAATTATTTTCTTTAGCTTTTCGTGGGAGGGTAGGGGTCTGGGCCAGCTCTCGCTTTATGGTAGCTAAGGTCTTTTTGGGGCAATTAAGTACCTGTTCGTTGGTTAAGCGGTAGACTTTCCAGCCAAAGTGTTTTAGGTAACTGGTACGGTACTGGTCATACTCAGCCTGGACGGAATCATTATGGTAACCACCATCAATCTCGAAGATTAGCCGCTTATCGATATTCACAAAATCGACAATAAAATTACCAATGGAGTGCTCCCTTCTGAATTTGAAACCTTGTACTTTTTTATTTCGGACAATCTCCCAGAAAGCCGCTTCTGCCTTGGTCGGATTTTTACGATTGACGCGTGCGTTTGCAGTAAGTAGCTTTCTAACGGCGGGGCTTGCGTTATCAAACAAAGCGTATTCTTCGCGACGATCTGCTCCCCCCTTCGGGGGGCTGGGGGGGAATCCCCACTGCGCGTATGGCATAGCCCCACTATCGAACCAGACGTCGATAAGGTCAAGTTCGCGTACGAGTTTCTTGCCGTTCTGAAATAGAACCACCTCGTCGATGTAGGGGCGGTGCAGGTCATTCGGTACGGATTGGTCGAGACCAAGTTCTTTGTTGGCCACCTGAATGGCAGCGTCAAGCTCGGCGATGGAGCCGATGCAAATTTCCTCGGTTCCACAATCACTCCGCCAGATCGGCAGAGGGATACCCCAGTAGCGGGAGCGGCTCAGGTTCCAGTCGTTAAGGTTTTCGAGCCACTTGCCGAAGCGACCGGTACCGGTGCTTGCGGGTTGCCAGTTGATGGTGTCGTTTAGTTGGCTCATCCGTTCCTTGACGGTGCTCGCTTTGATGAACCAGCTATCGAGCGGGTAGTAGAGCACGGGCTTATCGGTTCGCCAGCAGTGGGGGTAGCTGTGGTTGTACTTGGCTACGTTGAAGGCCAGGCCCACCGTTTTAAGGTGGATGGCGATGTCGACGTTGACGTCTTTGTAGCCGGGTTCTTCTTTGTAGTCCTTGACGTAGCGGCCGGCGAACTGGCCGGCGTCATCGGTAAATTTTCCCTGCTTATCGACGAGGGTCAGCGAGCCGATGCCGTTGGCCTTACCCACCGCCATGTCGTCCTGGCCGAAGCTGGGGGCGGTGTGGACGATGCCGGTACCGGCGTCGGTGGTCACGAAATTGCCGGTGATGACGCGAAAGGCGTCGCCGTCCGTCGGGGTGGGGCCTTTGAGGAGTTGTTCGTAGCGAAGGCCCGCCAGCTTACTACCGGGAAAAGGTGCGCTGATGGCCTCGACGGTCGGCTGGTTATGACCGCCGAACCACTTAGCGACGAGTTCTTTGGCGAGGACAACGTCGTTGGCCTCACCGGTGTACTGATTCTTGGTCCGGACTTTGACGTATTCGATCTTTGAGCCGACGGTCAGAGCAGTATTGCTCGGCAGCGTCCAGGGTGTAGTCGTCCAGGCAATGATGTGTACGGCACTGCTGTCTTCAGAACCCATCACTGCTCCTGCGTCCTCGCCTTCTTCTACTTGTGGCGTTACGGGCAAACTCCAGAGCCAGTTAAAATCGCTGTCTTTGGTTGCCTTGAACATGGCGACAACGGTCGTATCACTCACGTCCTGGTAAGCACCGGGCATATTCAGCTCGTGCGAGCTCAAGCCCGTGCCCGCCGCCGGCGAATAGGGCTGAATCGTGTAGCCTTTATACATCAGGCCTTTGTCGTATATCTGCTTGAGCAGCCACCAGACCGACTCCATGTACTCCTTCTCGTAGGTAACGTACGGGTTTTCGAGGTCGACCCAGTAGCCCATCTTCACGGTGATCTCGTCCCAAATGCTCTTGAAACGCATCACAGTTTCCTTACAGGCTTTGTTGTAGTCGTCGACGCTGATCTTGGTCCCGATGTCTTCCTTCGTGATACCCAGTTCGGACTCAACTTTGAGTTCGATGGGCAGGCCATGCGTATCCCAGCCGCCCTTGCGCTCCACCCGCTTGCCGGTCAGGGTCTGATAACGACAGAAGATATCCTTGATCGTCCGCGCCATCACGTGGTGGATACCGGGCATACCGTTGGCCGAGGGGGGGCCTTCGTAAAACACAAAAGAGTTCTCCGCGTCCCGTTCCTCGATGCTGCGCCGGAACACATCGTTCTTTTCCCAGAATTCCAGGATCTCTTTATCTACTTCGGGAAGGTTGAGGTTTTTGTATTCTTGGAACATGGCGGGGATTGTCATTTGGCGGTGGTCAGCCGAGTAACCGACAACCGTCAACTAATAAGCGAAAAAAAAGCTCCGGCGGAAACGGGTCCGTCGGAGCTTACATGCTGTACAAAAACAGCGGCTACCTACGGACGCGGAGCGCCGCCGATAATTATGCCGCGAAAAATCTGAGCTGTTAGCATGCTGCAAATGTAACACGTGGAAATTAAACAGGTTCAGGTACGTGCATTGCGGAGTGCAGGCTTCGGAGTGTTTTGATCCTTCTCCCCCGCCAGTCTATCCATGCAATGGGAGCGGTGGTGGACGACATGTTTTTCAGACCGATAATTTCCTTATGCGCACGGTTCAGGAGGGCAACTTAGTGTTAAGTATAAGTTAACAAAATATTCCCCGATCGTAAAAATAAATACTTGAAATACTTGCTGCTTAAATAAATTATTATACCTTAGGCTTATAATCAGGCGACACTATATATTGTAGTCGTCAGTTTATTTTAGTTTTCATTTGGTTTTTTGGGGTTATTGAGGGGCAACTAGTTTGCCTCTTTTTTTATGCAGTAACCTGGCTTGTTTGAAAATCCGGTTCCTGAATAGCGCTCAACGTTTATACGTATTCCCGGACAAGCGTTACGGTCATACTGTCTGGCGGGCGCGGACGCAGGTGCAAAGAATGCCTGACCGGTAAAGCGTTACTGCACCGTAAATACGGACCGAATACCCGTGGTTAAGATCTCCACCGACCAAATTAAGCCCGGTTCGCGTCCTACCGGGCTTTGCTCCTCCGGTTCAACCGACTAAAATCTCCCCTCCGTAACTTATCGGAACGGAAATCGAATTGGCGATAAAGCATTTCTTTCCTGCTTCTTGGTGCATCTTTTCGGCCCGCCCCACTTTGTCCGCTTGCGCAATCACGATCCGGGGCCGGAGGGTGACGGAGGTGAAATGTCCGGCCCCGTCGACATCTTCCGCCATGGTCCCTTCTGCCCGGTCGACGTACTCCAGAACCGTGACACCGTTGACCGAGGCGAGGTGAAGATACCAGAGCATGTGACAGGCGGAAATCGAACTTAGAAAAAGCTCTTCGGGGTTGTACCGCTTTGCGTCTCCCCGAAATTTGGGATCCGAGGAGCCTGCTATCGTTTCGTTTTTTCCTTCGCCGGAAAGGACGTGATCCCGTTTGTAAGCCCGGTAGTCGAGGGTACCGGAGCCGAGGTTACCGGTCCACTCAGTTTGCGTACGGTATTTGTGTTCCCTGATCATGCTGCTGAATTTATGTTGACTTCAAGGTAGTCATTAAGGGAGTAATTACTTTTTCGGATTCTTGCTCCTTGGTAGGTTCATGAAGGCTTCACAGCCGAGAGCGACTAACTTCTGAATTCTCCTCAAATCAAAAGCACCCCGTCCGGGCGTGAAAGCCTGAACGGGGTGCAGATGCTGCTACAGAACGCAATCATTCATTCTGAATAGTGATTACTCACCGTCCCAAAAGAACTCTCCACAATCAACCTGCAGCACGGTAATGTCGATGGTAACGGAAACCGGAGGGCATACACCGGCGGGATCCGTTACCAGCGTAAGGCTGGCGGAACCGTTGCTGCGGTCTCCGGGACCGGGCAGGTAGAAGACAACGTCCATGAAGCGCGCGGCGACTACCGGACTCATACTTGCGTCGAGGAACATACCGTCTCCGGAGGTCGTCCAGGTTCCGTTCACGTTTTCAGGAATGATGGTGGCAATCTCGCGAAGGTTAAGCGGCTTGGTACCACAGATCGTGAAGGGGCCGGGCGCTACTTCTATTTCAAGATTACAAACGAAACCGAAATCGACGGTCATATCACCACTGACATCAAAATCATCATCGTTTTCACCCCCCTGTCCGGTTTCCGTAGCATTGGTGGGCTCTTGTCCGGGCGTTAAAGTAATTATCGGAGAGAGTACGATCGTACCATCACCGCCGTTTTGTTCGCCGTTGTCATCACCGTCGATATTATTATCGTCACCAGTAGTAGATATATCGGTTGAGGACATTGGCAGGAACTCAAGGCCGGCACCTGCTCCGAATTCTGAAGCAAGGATTCCGACCTGATAATTCCCCGGTGCGAGTCCGGCGAAGATATAGTCACCCATGGCATCGGTAGGTACCGTTGCGATCGGGGTAGTTTCTCCGCCATTGATCAAGCCGTTTCCATCAGCATCCAGGTAAAGCTGTACGTTCACCATCATCAGACCCGGTTCACCGGCGTCCTGCATTGCATTGTTGTTGAAATCGGCAAACACGGTACTACCAATGGCGACATTAGGCAGGAAGCCAAAGTCAATGGTCATATTACCATTTGCGTCATCCTGACCACTGTCCACGTCCTGGGTACCTCCCTGAGCGGTTTCCGTGGCTGCGGTGGGTTCTTCACCGGGCCGGACAAGAACCACCGGGGAATTGACCATCGTAAATGCTCCTCCCGCCTGGGTACCATCATCGTTTCCGTCTACGTCGTCATCGGTAACACTGGTAGGGGTAGAGGAAGTAGCAAAATCACCAAGGGCGTCACTGGGTCCGAAGTTCATTGCAGCAACCTGTACCTGGTAATTACCGGTGGGCAGCATACCGAAGTAATAGTTACCGTTGGCGTCGGTAGTGGTCGTAGCGAAAGGTGTCATTTCTCCCGCGTCAATCATCATGTTGCCGTTGGCATCGAGCAACAGTTCCATGATCACACCAGGCACACCCATTTCACCGGGGTCCTGCATACCATTATCGTTCGGGTCGATAAATACGGTACTACCGATTGAGACACTATCCGTGGCTATGGTAGCGGGGTCGGCATCATCTTCATCCGTATCGGCATCGGTATCACCGGGAGCACCGGTTCCGTCACCATCCAGGGCGTCATCAGAATCCGACATTACCATACCACCGGCATCATTTTCGGAATCATCGTCGGGAGTACTGTCGATATCCGTAACAGCCATACCTCCGGGTCCGGTTGCGGCGGATATTTCCGCGATGTTGGTCCGTGCTTCGGCGGTTGTGGAAGCAAGCGGAGTAACCGTCAGGTCTATGGTGAACTCGAAAGTCTCTCCGGGAGCGAGCGTACCGGGAATGGTAAGCGTCGTATTAGAGCTACCGTCGGGCTGCGGCACGGGTGCCGTCCAGGGTGGAGTCGCGAGAAGATTAGATGGCGCAAAAACAAATCCGGTAGGTATATAATCGGTCACTACCACATTTTCAGCGGGCGTATTACCCTGATTTACTACCGTGAAGGAGAATTCCACCACGTCACCGACGTTGAAAAACGGACCATCATCAATTGTTTTTATCAGGGCGAGGTCAAACACGTCCACGCGGAAGGGATCATTGTCATCTTCATCCGTAGTGGGGTCTTCATCTCCCGGAGCACCGGTTCCATCGCCGTCAACTACGTCGTCGGAAGCGGTATCCGGTGCACCACCGGCGTCATTACCAAAGTCATTATCCGGTGTGCTGTCCTCGTCAAACGCAGAGATATTCATTCCCATCGTATCGGTCATGGATGTGATTTCGGCAATATTCGTATAGTTCCCAACTCCGCCATCACTCATTTCAAGTGTGAAACAGATGGTGGCTACGGCGGATTCGCCGGGAGCAAGCGGATCGGGGAAGATGAACAACTGCAGGGGGTCGATATTAAACCATCCCGGGCTTGCCGCCGGATCGAAGGCAAAACCGGCGGGCAAAGAATCCTGCACCTGTACGTTGTCCACGGTTTGCTGCCCCTGGTTAAACACCGTGATGTCCACACAAATCCGGTTGCCATATACGTACGGTCCGGGCGTAGGCATTACCGTACTCGGTGTCTTGGTCAGGGCCAGGTCAACGATACAAGGATCGAACGGACCCGCCATGGCCATAGCGGTACAAGCCGTTGCTTCCTGAAAAGCCGCAGATACATCGTAAGATACGGGCGTGTTGGCATCAAGAATCACATCTATTACCGTTTCGGTACCGGAGGACCCGCCATGGCCATAGCGGTACAAGCCGTTGCTTCCTGAAAAGCCGCAGATACATCGTAAGATACGGGCGTGTTGGCATCAAGAATCACATCTATTACCGTTTCGGTACCGGAAAGTTCCTCGATGGTCACCATCGTAGTGGTGCCGTTGAAGGTAACTTCGAGGATATCGTTCCCGTCTCCGAACTGATCGTAGGTATAAGGGTTTCCGTCCCAGGTGGCAATAACCTGAATACTGCGGCCAAGACCACCCGCGCCATCCGGTACGCATTCACTGACCAACAGTTCGAGTTCCAATGAACAATCCGGTATGAAACCGGCGTCGATGGTGAAGTCCTGTTCGTCCAGCGGTAAGAATCTGGCCGGAGTAATACCGGTAATCGGATCGGCGTCACTATCGTCTGCGTCGTTTCCGGTATCGTTCTGCGTAAACACGAAACCGGCAGGAAGTAAGAACTCAACCGCGTAGTTGCCGGCAGGTAACATGTCGAAGAGGTACATTCCGTCGGCACCGGTCATGGTAGTACTGATTACGGCACCCGTATTGGCGTCAATAAGATTTACGGTCACCATACCGATACCGGGTTCTCCGGCAGTTTGGAGCCCATCTTCGTTGAAGTCGAAGAAGACGGTATCACCCAGGGCGGTGTTGGCACCACCACAGTCGATAGCGGTTACATTGACCATATAGGTTGCCGGACAGCCACCATTTCCAATTTCGTAAGTGAGCGTATAGGTTGCCGAAGCACTCACGTTATTAACCGTGGCAAACTGACCGTCGGCACTAACGGTCAAACCAGTGGAAGGCGACCAAACAAAATTACTGGCGTTAGGATCATTGACGGTAGGCAGATCATATGATGCTCCCTCACAGGCCTGGATATTTACCATTTCCGCTACTGCGGGTGCGACCGTGACGCTAACGAGCTGATCATCGAAACACGGCGCATTAGAGGTACGCAAAGTATACTGCAAAGTGATGGGGGAACCGGAATTGTTAGCAGGAGCGGTAAATACCGTTGGGGTATTATCCGTATCCGACAGGTTACCAAGGTCGGAATTGTCCACGGAGATCCACTCCGATTCATAACCGGTTACCGGCATGGGGCCGATGGTTACCTGCTCTCCGCTACAAACATCAAACTCGGTTTCGTACTCAAAAATTATCTCGGGGCGGAAGGTGCTCGACGCTACTTCTGAACAGGAACAAGTAGTTTCCGGATTGATCACTCCGATCACGGTACACACATTAGAAGCCGGGAAAGTAGCCATGTCCGTGATGGTGATACTCTGACCGGGGCCGAGGGGCATCTGGAGTACAGTGTCGAGGGAGAAAAGGAAGATGTCCGATCCGGCGTCAAATATACCATTGCTGTTTACATCGTCGTAAATATCAACCGTAACGGAATTTCCTCCATCGATCGGAAAACCGAAGTTGGTCAACTGAACGGTGAAATCAGCCGTTGCGGTGCCCGCGGCGGGATCTAGCGTGATGCTGCCGTCAATAACGTCGAAGTCATAATCAGGTTTCCCGATAGAGACCGTCTGTATACCTTCACCGAAAAGCTCACCGATCGTACAGGTCATACCGTTACAATCAGCCTCGAAACTGGCGAAAGCTTCCACAACAATCTGTTCTTCTCCACACAGCTGACCAATATCTACGGCAACCACATCAATATCAAAATCAACGACATCTCCAGCCGACAGATTAGGAATGAATGGCCACGTCAAGATTTGACCACCGTTGACCTCCAGTGTTGTTGGCTCGGTGCCGGGTGTAGCGTTAGATCCGGCTACATAACTACCGGGAACGTACTGGATACCGGGAGGTAGTAATACCCGTATGGAGTCAAATGAAGTAACGTCCGTTTCTCCGATCTCAATTTGCACACCGGTAGTAGCCGCTTCCATATTACAGGGATTGAGGGCCAGGGTGGCGGGAGCTACGTCGATATCCAGACTCGGTTCGCTAGGGCGAACCACCGTACGACCGGAGCGGCGCAAACGATTGGGCAACCTGTCTCCACAACTGTTGCTACCCACCAAGATGAAGGCAGCCCTTCTCCCGGACACGAAGTCACAGTCGGTTTCTACCTGGAACCTGAAGGAAATTACGCTGTTATCAGGATCCTTTGCCCCAACTAATCCGGCAGTACCAAGCATCGCATCCACCTCTTCCGTAACCCGGAAACGGTAACGGGTAGGAAAGTACTCCTGGGGATCATCAACGGAAACGAAGTTACCACCGAGTGCCGGGCTGGGGACCGAGATCATCATCGTACCGGGGATGTATGTCTGACCGGTAGGAAGATTAAAGAGAAACGCAATGTTGCGTATAAAACCAAGATCAGAGCTAAGGACATCCACTTCATAAGTGATCGGATCACAGAGATCAATTTGGCGAACGACGTTGAACGCCGGCTCTCTTATGAGAAGATCCTGCGTAGAATTCGCGTTGGTCACAATCACATTGGTGGGATCCGTACAAATTGCGTCGTTAATCGTTTCCGGTACACCGTTACAATCAAATCCAGCCACAAACCCGATATTTTCAATGCCACAATCGTTTTTGCTGAAAAATACGTTAAGCGGTTTAGCGGTGATTCCGGGGATATTGCCCAGTTCGTAAATGCCAAATTGATTAGGCATTATTTCCACTCCGGTGTTCGCGTCCTCAATACGGGTAATAAGGATGCTTCCGGTCGGCTCGGGGTAAAGGAATGCATTGGCAGCGGATGGAGTCTCCAGGTTCAGTACCCTGATAGAGGTCATCTCATTACCACTACAGAGGCGAACTACGTCCTGATCGGCGACTACAGTTAATCTTGCCGCGCCAAGGTATTCAAATTCATCTTCTCTCAGTCCGTTGTCGATTTCATCCGTACAGAAGATATTCTCTTCTACCTCTTCAAAGAACTGGTAAGAAAAGGCGTAGGAGGCTTCGACCGATTCACAGTTGCCCTGAATCCTGGGGTACATAAAGATTCGGTAACCTTCGTCCGGCGGAATTTCCGCCAACCCCAGACTACGTAAATAATCACCGATTAGCAGGGTAACTTCATCACCGTTCACCACGAAGTACTGAGCGGGAATGGAAGGACTGGGCAGGCTTCTCGTATCAATGATGGTATTGGACGGCGCAATGCGCTGCTGAATTGAAATATCCCATTCGTCCAGCCTGAAGATAAACTCACTTGGCTTGGTAATGACCAGGCGGTCGGGCAGGCCCAGGGGTCTGATCTCGTTGGGGAACTCATCCACCGTGGAGCCCCCGATATTCCGGTCGTAACGAATCGTCCAGTTGGAGAGATCGCAAGCACCAAAATCATTAAAGACTCTGCCAAATCCAGTAGTGGAACCGATCTGGGTCATTTGGCCGATCAATGGGTTACACTGAAAAACGCCGCCCATCCCGAAGTCTGCTTCGGATACATAGAACTGAGGTTCATAGTTGATGAGGCGGAACTGTTGGGTGATGGCATCCTTCTCCGTGTAAGTAAGGCAGACGGCAATACTATCCCCCTCTTCGTAAAGGAATCCGGCGGGCAAACCACACATGAATCCATTAAGGGCATCCACCGAAAAATCAACAATGATGCGCATATTGGCATTATCGGGCGTAACGGGTACGGCCGTACACTCGTACATTGTATTCCCATCGCTGGCATCGTAGATGGCAACTCTCGCGGAAAGAGGCGTAAAATTTTGGTGTATGAACGGATAGGTAACGAAACCGTTGGTGAAGTCTTCGTCATCATCCGCATCACGAACGATTCCTTCCAGGGTAGCCTTTATGGTATCGCCCGCCAAAAAACGATCAAATTCGACCATTTCGGGATCAACTACTCCGTCAGGTATCTGGTCGTTATTGGTGTCTCCGATACCAAAATTGATTCGCTCGATCATCAGATTAGTGAACGTGATACCGTCACACTCACAGCTAGGATCGACCGAGGGACAAACCAGCCGCAGGGCGAGATCTGAAGGTTTCCAGATTTTCTGAACGGTACACGCAGCGGCACAAGTTGGATCAATGGTAAAATCGAACTGTGACGTGATCACCTCGTCAAAAAAGGCGTCACCGCAGCTTGGTTCCGGTTTCTCGCTACAATCGGTTACAATACAGAATTCGAACTGAGCACCACCGGCGTAGTTGAACCCCGACGGGCGCCCCGTAGGTATAAAAGTAACCCGGAGTTCATCAGTGGCACCGAATCCATTATCCGTGTATGCTACGGTTTCAGCGGTGAAGGTCATCCCATCTCGGTCTGTCCAGGTAAAAGAATCATCTACGAAATCCGTACCGCAGGGAAGGTTGAAAATTGCTTCCAGTGAAGAATTGGCGTAAGAAGCACTAAGCCAGTCAAGTTGCATATTAGTCACCTGGTAAGTAACGCAGCCTTCTTCTTCGGAAAACAAAGTGGTTGGCCCTTCCGGAAAACCCTGGATAAAGGCGTCAAAACGACCATTCGGATCGACATCCCTTCGATTTCCCAGATCTTCAAGACAACGATCAAAAACCGTCTCTACGCGAAAGCGATTCCAGTATTTATTACGAATATCGCAACTGTTACAAGCACAACTGGCAAATAGGGAATAGCTGACCAGTATGCTTTCTCCCGGTAGAAGATCGACACCGTTGGCACTCAGGCCAGCATCGCGAGCGACCGGGCCACGGCAGTCCGTGGCCAAATTTGTAAATCTTGTGTCGACCGTAACGGCTGAATTATCGCTTTCCTTGATAACCATGACGGAGCTGACATCCAGTGCCATTCCCCGCGCTCCGTTACCGTCCGTAAATATTCGGAAATCGATATTCAGGGCGGGGGCGTTGCCATCATTAGTAAGCCGCATTACCACATCGGTAGTCTCATCTACATAACAGGCCGGCTGCGTAGCGGACACCGTCTCAACTTCAATTCTCGGGGCAAAAAGATCGAAGCTCACACCGGTATCGATGAAATCACCCTGGGGCTTTTCCTGACAGTCGTTAATTCCCTGACAACCGAACTGCGCCCGACGCATGATGTCATCGGGGTCCAGATTACATTCAACCGTGAGCCAGGTTTCTACCGGGAATATGGACTCCCCCTGGCTAAAGGTAGGGCCCAGCCCCTCCGCCATGATGGCAGCGTTGGTAATTGTATAACAGTCTTGTGTCGGCGTCGAAAAAGCGGGGCCGGCGGCGGTAATGTCTATTCCACCGACAGTAATGGTCTGTACCTCAAGGTAACCCAGATTGTTACTTACACAGTAAGTGACCTCACTCAGTTCACCAAAGCCGTTGTTCACTATCCGCGGAATTACTTCCGATTCGGACCCAAGGAAGACGCCAATGATGTTAGGGCTACTAAGCGGTATGGACAAATCCGCCGATATCACGGCACCGCCAAGCTCAAACTCACCCACACCACCACTGGTGAACGTGAAGATGGTCTCCAGGGCTTCACCCGCGAAATCACATCCTACCTGATACTCAACCTGGAACATGACGGTGCCCCCCTGGGGAATGTCGCCAACGCTTAACTCATTCCCGGACAAGGTAGCAGGTGCCGTAGAATTAAGAAGGTTGAAACCAGCAACGGCATTAAAAGAGCCGACGACGCCGACGGCATCATCATCAGGATCATTGTTAGTGATGGTAAACTCTAAAATTCCTATCGGCCCACAAACACTTGACTGGTCGGGAATGGTTATCTCAATATCCAACTCCGGACCTTGCGCCATAAGCATCCCCGAAAAAAGGATGAGGACAAGAAGGGAAAAAGTATATTTCAGAAAAAGGTCACTTGATGTAATCATGAAACTATGATTTAGCCGAACATTCTCTCTACAACAAACTTAATCAGGTCGGAAATCAAAACAAAAAGAGGTTCTTAAGGAAACTTACCCCAGGTCGTGCGGTTATTCAACAAGAGAACGAATCAGTAGGAAACAAAATATTGCCCTTCAGATCGAAGGGAACAGAATTAAACTTGACAAAGCTACAACCAATTATGATAAATAAGCAGGCTTTGGGGACTGTTGTAATCAGTCAGTCTGCTTTTTTACGTTTTAACATGGTTTTACTGGTGATTACCTGCTAAAAACGGCTTAAAATTCTTTGCAAAAGGCTGTTACACAACCTATAAATACACTTCTCCCGAGTCGTAAGTCATGAATCACCTGAATTTTAGCTTTCACCGACGCCTGATGATCGTGACCGGTTTTATACAACCGAAAGAGCCCGTTCCATCAAAACGCTCTCTTAACTTCCTTCATTTACCTTAAACAATCTTACCCATAGCACATGCAGCAAGGTACCGTCACCAAATCAACCGGCTCCTGGTACAACGTCAGGCTGGACGCACCAAGCCCGGAAGGCGATACCGAAATGCGCTGCCGGGTAGCCGGCCGTTTCCGCCTCGACGATAAAGCACTGACCAATCCCATCGCCGTTGGTGACCGGGTTTCCGTTGTCATAGAGGGTACGGGCGACGAAGAAACCGGGGCGATTCGGAAGATCGCCGACCGAAAAAACTACGTCGTAAGACAAAGCCCCCGCAAAAAACACGAACTGCACCTGCTGGCCAGCAACATCGATCAGGCCGTGCTCATCGTTACGCTGCTCTACCCCGACGTGAAACTTGGCTTTATCGACCGCTTTCTGCTCATGACCGAACCCTTCGGCATTCCCACCACCATCGTCTTCAACAAATCCGATCTGCTGAATGAAGACGATCTGCTGACCTACGGAGCAATCGCCTCCATTTACAAAGACATCGGCTACGAAGTGATCCTCGTCTCCGCCGAAGCCGGTACCAACCTCGGTGAGTTCAAATTGTTGCTGAAGGATAAGCGCAGCCTGCTCAGCGGTCAGTCGGGTGTTGGTAAGTCCACCCTGGTTAACGCCATCGCTCCCGAACTCGAACTTCGTACCGGGGAAATATCCGACTATACCGGCAAGGGCACCCATACTACCACCTTCGCCGAGTTGTTTGATCTGCCCTTCGGCGGCGAGATCATCGATCCGCCCGGCATTAAAAACCTGACTTTCAACTACTTAAAGCCGATCGAAATCGCCTACTATTACCGGGAGATCTTTGCCCTCAGCCCGGAGTGCAGGTTCGGCGGCACCTGTCTGCATAAATCCGAGCCGGGCTGCGCCGTCATCGCTTCCGTTGAGGCGGAAGATGACCGGGTGACGGATCTGCGGTACAATTCTTACCTCACGCTGCTGGCGGAAACCGAAGACCAGAATTACTGGGAGCGAAAAAAGGTATAGCTTAAAAAAAAGACCGGATACAAACATGCAATTACGGCACGCTTAAATCTGGTCCTCACGAATTGGAAGTGGACGATATAATCTTTGACGGTGCTTACTGCCCTTGTCCGAGGGAGAAACCTTTCACCCCGTCAAACTCATAGAGGTTTTCCGTCTTGATCACATCGATGTTTTCAGAAATGGCCTTGCGCAATAAGTCGGGGATATACCCCTTCTCTGCAGCCCGTTCGGAGGGTATTTCGTAACGGCAGCGCCAGTGATCAGTACAAAAGGTCTCATTAAAACCCTCGGGCCAGACCTTGACGCCCCGGTTGGTGATCATCGTTAATTCGATACCGTTGTTGAGGCGCTGCAGGGAGCTGGCCAGTTCTTCCACCTCGCCTCCTTTCCAGTCAACAAAGACATCGACTCCCTTCAGGACTTTTTTAGCGGGCGTTTTGCGAGCATAAACCGGAAGAAGTAACTGTACATCCTTCTCGTAGTCGGCTACGGGAATGATGGAGGGCTGCTTACCTATCCGGGCGATCACGGCTTGGGCGAATTCCCGGGTACCGACGAGTTGCCTGCTGACGTTTTCTTTGTAAATATCGGCGGTATGGATACCTTCTTCGATGGTGCAGGCCCAGGCGTTTTTCACTATTTCAGCCACGTCCTGCTGGCCGATGTGGCTCAGCATCATCACGGCCGCGCGGAGCAGACCGGAGGGGTTGGCTACGTTTTGGCCGGCAATGGGTGGTGCCGAGCCGTGAATGGCCTCGAACATTGCGCACTTCTGGCCGATGTTGGCCGAACCGGCCAGGCCTACTGAGCCGGTGATCTGAGCGGCGATGTCGGAGATTACGTCGCCGTAAAGATTAGCGGTAACGATCACATCAAACATTTCCGGCGTGTCGGCCAGGCGGGCGGCTCCGATGTCTATGATCCAGTTGTCGGTTTCAATTTCCGGGTACTCGACGGCGATCTCTTTAAAGATTGTATGGAAAAGACCGTCGGTCATCTTCATGATGTTGTCCTTCACGAAGCAGCTGACTTTTTTACGTTTGTACAGCCTGGCGTACTCAAACGCGTAGCGGATAATCTTTTCGCAGCCCGGCCGGGAGATCAGCTTAAGGCATTGTACCACCTCTTCGGTTTGCCGGTGCTCAATGCCGGCGTAGAGATCTTCTTCATTTTCCCGGATGATGACCACGTCCATCTCGGGGTGCTTTGTGGCAACGAAGGGGTGGAAGCTTTTGCAGGGCCGGATGTTGGCGTACAGGCCGAGCGTTTTGCGCATCGTCACGTTCAGGCTTTTGTAGCCGCCGCCCTGAGGCGTAGTGATCGGAGCCTTCAAAAATACCTGATTGCCAACAATTTTATCCCAGGCTTTTTTATCAATTCCGCTGGTGTTTCCCGAAAGATAAAGCTGTTCGCCGATCTCGATTTCATCCCACTCGATACGGGCGTTGGCTTTCATCCCACTCGATACGGGCGTTGGCCGCTTTCAGAATACTGAGGGTCGCGTCCATTATCTCGGGGCCTATTCCGTCTCCTTTGGCTACGGTGATTTTTTGCATGATCGGGTTTTGTTTTGTTGATTGATTCCGTTGTGGTGACAAGCAGCGGAATGAATGGAAATTTTTTAACTAAGTGATTGTTTTTTCGCAAAAAACGGGCGGCCGCTATCAGCAAAGCCGCCCGCCTGAGATTTTACGAATACACACACGCACCGGCAATTCTCAGATTAGCCTTTTTTGGCTTTGATGCATTGAGCTCAGGCTTTTAGGTCACCAATTCTATGCGCTTGGTTCCCCCCTTTCCTCCGGAGAGGGCCGGGGTAAGGGTAATTGAAGCCGAATTGAGAACTGCTGCACACGCACTGTAATCTTTTGACCTTGGCCCATCGGCCAACCTCACTAGGCCCGTCGGGAATAATTTCGGCGCACCGGGTGCTGGTATTTTTTTAGCCGACAAGGCACCCGAAACGGAGTTCAGCCTTTGCTCGATGAGGGATCAAGTAAACACGGTCAGCAGTAAAAAATGCTGCGGAAGCGTACCAGGATTGATCTTGCGGAACGTTAGTCGGCAAAGGATATCTCCAACGTACCGTTGATGACCACCTTACGGCCCGCGGCGCGGGCTTCGGCCAAGAAGGCTTTGACCTTAGTCTTTTCTTCGAGCAATTCGGTGATGCGGCCGCTTAGCTCTCCCGTTTCACAGTCACAATCGCCGATCAACTTTTGCAGACGCTGTACTTTGTGGAAATTGATCTTTTCACGGATCAGGGCTTCCATTACGTCGGAAGCTTCGGAGGGCGTAAACTGTCCGTCGACGAGGTTGATTTTTTGTACTACTTCGGTAGCTACCATAACTGAGGATATTGTGATTGTGAAAAAATTGTGATCGTGTTTTGGTCGCCGGATAAAATCCGCCGGCCGGATGATTTATTTTAAACCTCGTTCGATACGGGCCGCGCTGGTTTTGAGAAACACCAGCGTCAGGACGCTGAAAGAGGTGAGGTGCAATTCAATAAAAAAGTCTGTCGTTCATGTCCGAACGGAAAATAAACTCCCGCAAGCCAAATAGGTGCCGGCAACAAACCAAGCCGTGAAGCCGGTTTGGTCGCCTCCAGCCAAAGCCGGACCCGGAAAGAAGAGCTGGATCAATCATTGGCCGGGTTGTACCATTCGTTGCGGATAAAAGACATACTTTCTCTGTATTACAATGGCAAATCTAGGGGTGGATTTTATAACTTTACATTTATACTTTTAATGCCAAGCATAAACGAAAATTATGTATTTCACCCTGCGCCAGCTCGATATATTTTTAAAAGTCGTTGAATTTCAGAGTGTTACCAAAGCATCTGAAGAGCTCTACTTATCTCAGCCGGCGGTATCAATTCAGTTACGAAAGCTGCAGGAGCAATTCGATATTCCCCTGACGGAGGTCGTAGGCCGCCAACTTTACGTCACCGACTTCGGTAAAGAAATCGCCGCTTCTGCTAAAAAGATCCTGGCGGAGGTCGAAGCCATCACTTACAACACCAAGGCCTTCCGGGGCGACCTCGCCGGCCGCCTGAAGCTATCCATCGTCTCTACGGCGAAGTACGTCATGCCCTACTTCCTTTCCGGTTTCATGGCCCGCCACCCCGGCGTCGATCTGCAAATGGACGTTACCAATAAAATGCGCGTCGTCAACAGCCTTGAAAACAACGAGGTCGACTTTTCCCTCGTCTCCGTCCTCCCCAGGCAGCTTAATCTTGCAAGGGTAGAACTGATGCGCAACAAGCTTTACCTCGTGGGCGGTACCCCCCTTGAGCGCAAAGCGAAATCATCCCCTAAAAACGTCCTGACCGGCCAACCCGTGCTCTTTCGCGAAAAAGGCTCCGCCACCCGGGATGCCATGGAGCGCTTCCTGGCCGAGCAGGAACTGCCCTCGTCCAAAAAAATTGAACTCACTTCCAACGAAGCCCTGAAGCAAGCCATCGTAGCCGGCCTCGGCTATTCGATCATGCCCCTGATCGGCCTTAAGAACGAACTTAAAAACAAAGAACTGGAGATCATTAAGATGCGCGGCCTGCCCATCGTTACCCACTGGAACCTGGTGTGGCTGAAGGCCAAACGCCTTTCGCCCGTAGCGGAGGCTTACCTCGAGTTCGTACGGGAGGAGAAAGAGCGGATTATTGCGGAGAAGTTTGCCTGGTTCGAAGAGTACTAGCCCGCCGTCCACTCGGCGCCATCCTTGCCGTCTTTCACCGTGATTCCGGCATCCGACAAGGCGTCCCGCAGTTTGTCGGACATGCACCAGTTTTTTTCCGCCCGGGCTTGCGCCCGCAGGTCCAGAACGAGGTCCATCACTTTGCTCAGCGTTTCTCCGCTTGCACCCGCGGCCTCGCCCTCGTCCCGCAAACCGAAAACGTCGAAGAGCAAAGCCCCGAGATCCTTGCGAAAGGTTGCCAGCGTCTCTTTGCCGACCTCCTTGAGGCTCAGCTGCCCGCCCTTGAGCGCATTAATGCGGCTGACCATCTCGAATACCCTGGCCAGCGCCTTCGGCGTGTTGAAATCATCGTCCATCTCGGCGTATGCTTCGGCCAGTAAGGCGGTGAGTTCCTTCCCCACGGTGCCGTTCTGCGCACCGCCCTGTCCCTCCAGTTTCTGAAGGCTTGCCCAGGCTTCCATCAGGCGCACGTAGCCTTTTTTTCCGGCCTGCAGCGCCTCGTCCGTAAGGTCCATCGTGCTGCTGTAATGGGTTTGCAGCATAAAAAAGCGGAGGTTCATGGGCGAGAAACTGTCCGTCACGTGCGGGCTGTCCCCGGTGAACAGTTGCTGGGGCGTGATCGTGTTACCGTCCGATTTCGACATCTTGCGGCCGTTCATCAGCAGCATGTTCGTGTGCATCCAGTAGCGCGCGCCGCCGCAGCCGCACGAGCCGGCGTTCTGGGCGATCTCGTTCTCGTGGTGCGGAAATTTCAGGTCGTTGCCTCCGCCGTGAATGTCGAATTCTTCGCCGAGGTACTTCGTGCTCATGGCCGAGCATTCGAGGTGCCAGCCGGGGAAACCCGCTCCCCAGGGACTGTTCCAGCGCAGGATATGGTCGTCAGTAGCCTTCATCCAAATGGCAAAATCCGAAGGGTTACGCTTGTCAGACTGGCTTTTCAGCGCCCGGCTTTCGGCGATCAATTCGTCGATCTTACGGCCGGAGAGTCTACCGTAGCGGCCGTCGTTCTTCTCGTTGTAGGCCGCCACGTCAAAATATACTGAGCCGTTGGACTCGTAGGCGAAACCATTCTTCAGAATATCCTGCACCATCTCGATCTGTTCGATGATGTGACCGCTGGCGCGGGGCTCGATGCTCGGCGGCTTATTGTTGAACCGGCGCATCATTTCCTGGAAGCCGATGGTATACTTCTGGGCCACTTCCATGGGTTCCAACTTGGCGATGCGGGCGCCCTTGCTCATCTTGTCTTCACCCTCGTCGGTCAGGTGGCCGACGTCGGTGATGTTGCGCACGTAGCGCACCTTATAGCCTTTATGAAGCAAGTAACGATAGATAATGTCGAAGCTCGTGAACGTCCGGACGTTGCCTAGGTGCACGTCGCTATATACGGTCGGGCCGCACACGTAGAGGCCGACGTAGCCTGCGGTCATGGGGGTGAATACCTGCTTTTCGCGGGCGAGGCTGTTGTACAGTTTGAGTTCGTTGGACATTCCGGGGGCTTAAATTGAGGCGCAAATTTACGTCTTTTATGTAGCATCGGCTTTCAGACTGAAACAGTCGTCCGGGTGGCAACGCAAATTGGTAATATCCGGACTTCAGCTAAAAGTTGCGGTGCTACTCGTCACGCGCGCCCGACGGCATTTCGGGCGCGGGACGCAGGATGCAAAGAAGGCTATTAAAAGCAAGGCCCTTCCTCCCCTGACCTGCCGGGGGAAGTGCAGAATTCGTACCTTGCTCCACCGAACGCGGTTCAATGTATGGACCCGAAAAATGCTAAAGCCCGCGCCCGGACACCATACCGACATGAAAATATTTTCGTACCTCCTAACCATCCTTGCCAGTACCGGCATCCGGATCGCCAGCCTGAACCCTCACCACCTTACTCGGCTGGCGGTTGTTTTGCCGGCAGTGCGGAGCGGAAGCAAGCGGGAGCATCAGGCTGTTCTGGCCGCAGGTGTATTCGCTGGCCGGCGGCGGGGCCTTTCTTTTCGCGAAGTTGCCGTCCCGCTACGGTGGGGATAATCCGGCTCTGGCAGCCGTCACCCTGCTCGTGCTCGGAACGGTTGTTCATTTCATTTCCGCTTAGCCCATGCGCCCACTCATCATACAGGCCTCCGCCCGGCCGCACGGGGATACCTACCGGGTAGCCCGCCATCTCGCCCTCGATCTCGACGCCGATCACCTCGACCTGCTCCGTTACACTGTTCACCCCTTCAACTACGAGCAGGTGTATCCGGAAGACGACGACTTCCTGCAATTGATCGAGAACGAGATACTTCCCCGCCAGCAAATCATCTTCGCCAGCCCGGTGTATTGGTACACGATGTCGGGGCCGCTGAAAATATTCTTCGACCGCATCAGCGACCTGCTGATGAGCCACAAAGTGCTGGGGCGGCAACTGCGGGGCAAGCGGATGTCGGTGCTCTCCGTCGGTAACGATGAGGCGGTGAACGCATCGTTTTATGACGCTTTCCGGCTATCGGCGGCGTACCTCGGGATGGCGTACGGGCCGGTCTGGCACGGGTGGCCGGTAGCCGCGGACGGGGAGCCTACCGTAAAAATCGTACGCGCCGGAGCCGAGTGAAAAGCGCTCGGAACGGATCATTACCCGTTCGCTGATCAGGCGTTTGAACCGCCACCGGTAGTGTTCCTGGGTTTCAGGTCCTTTTTGGCACCATCCCGCAGCCGGCGCAGGGTTTCCTCCGCGTCGGTATCTTCCATGGCCAGGATTGAATCGGAGTTGAGAATGAGGTACCGTTCGGTTGATTTGTCCTTCTCCTTCATTTTTACCGTAATTTAATTCGACCTTAACCACCTTAACGGCAGAACGACACCAATCTGCTCAATGGCGTAGGTACGGGGCGCCCGAAAAATTTTTTAACTCCAGTTTGTTGTCCACGACTTTTGCCCGGCAGGTAAACATCAACAGGTACAAAGCAAGAAGCGGGAAAAAGACCATTGCCGCGCCACAAAATATTTTCCGGGCAATGTGAGCGTCGGGGTCGATGGTAACGAAAAAGAAAAGCGGGGAAAACAGCAGGGATAATACTACCGTGACCCACACGGTGATTTTCGTCCAACCGGACGATATTTTTACCTCTTTGTGAGTGTACATCCGTTTGTTAATTGGTTGGTGTGAAAAAATTTACGCGTGTCGGATAAAACGTCTAAATCTCAAGCTGCTAAGCTATACCTTTTCCGAACACTTACCGCGAGTTCCCGACGGTGGGTCCGAACGGAATAAACCGTTGCGTCACTCCCCGAAATAATCGTTGAAGCGACGGCGCAAATCACATCCGTTGCCGTAACTATCGTAGGCTTCGAAGCTGGAGACGATCTCATCGGCCATCGCCCGGAAGGTGCCGAGCATCAGTTCTTTTTCGGCCATTTCGGCGGAGCGTTCGAAACTTTTGAGCATGGAGTGGTAGAAGGGCTCGTTTTCAACGTGGTAATACTCCATGGCTTCGATCATCACGGCGACGCGGTAAAAGTTCAGTTCGATCAGGTCTTTGGCGTGGATGGAAACCTCTTTGAAGTCCTTGATCACCCTGGCGGAATTGCTGCGGCCACGCTTCCCCATGCGGCGGCGGCCGGTGAAGAAAGCTTTACGAACGTCTTTTTTATACTTATCGAGCACGGCTTTGGTGCTTCCGCTCAGCTCCAGTTTGTAGTATTCCCGGAGGACGGGGAAGCGTTCGTAGAGGGCCTTCAACTCACCGCGGAGTTCGTCTTCGTC
>Ga0209185_1000958_pt1 | contig 28005 bp, 18 predicted proteins | sample SidtaG_2_FD_187425 | JGI IMG/M metagenome (GOLD analysis project Ga0209185, IMG submission 187425) | Marine algal microbial communities from Sidmouth, United Kingdom - Sidmouth_Asex2 metaG (SPAdes) (version 2) | ecosystem: Host-associated > Algae > Red algae > Unclassified | place: Sidmouth... | reverse complement strand
AGTAATGTGACAGTTATTATGTGAGAAACAATAAGTGATTCTACAGCATGGTGTTCTCATATGCCACAGACTCGCTTGAATATGAGAATGATTGTGAGATTGATGAACTGATTGTAATGAGATTCGTCTTAAATTTCAATCTGATAAATGATCAGGCCAATGAATTTTGTGCTCTGCCTATCTGGGGGTATTCAGAAGTAAAGCATAAACACATTTTCTATAGATGCAAAGCTTACTTGCACTCGCCGTGCGGGCCTTACTGCCCACCCGTACTCAGTGGTACGGTTCCTTCTTTATCATAGATACATTTAGAATCTATGATTTCCGACATTGTCGGAACCATTCAGTCTTAATTGCAAAAAAAGTAAGCATTCCGGTAGCTATCGAAAGCTATGCCAGCTAATGCCAACCCACCCGAGGACAAATCCTCGGTTTCTTCATTATTCAATGTCCATTTGTGACATTGAATTCCCTACAGGACCATTCAGTCTTGGGTACCTGGCAGGCAGCAGCCACTTCTAAAAATACCTTTACGATTCTAAAGAGGGGTATTCAGAAGTAAAGCATAAACACAATTTCTTTAGATGCAAAGCTTACTTGCACTCGCCGTGCGGGCCTTACTTTTTTCAATTGCAAAAAAAGTAAGCAAAAATGCTATGCCAGCTAATCCCCTCCGGGTACCTGGCAGGCAGCCGCCACTTCTAAAAATCCCTTTACGATTCTAAAGAGATTTTTACTAATAAGACCTTATTCATATGAGAAGTTTAGTCTATTAAGTGACAGTATTGAATTTGATTTGAACACGTTAACCCTGAATTATTACCTCGCTTTTGAGGGTTTTTGGCAATAAACGGGGTAAGAAATCTAATCCTTACTACTACTGAACATGCCTATTTGCATTCCTTGCATGAGGATTTGAGATAGATGATTGAGTGAGTAGATAATTATACGACGGATTACGATTGAATGAGCCTGTGCAAAATCATTTGGAGTAAGCGTTTCTGTTGGTGAAAAATTTCTTGCTTATTTACCCACAATGTATATGCTTTCATCGCACCACACAAATAGGAAAGATGGTGCGCTATGTCCCTGTGACACATTAGAGCTTAATACAATTAAAATTAGCTCGTATGAGCAAAAAAAAAGCGGCACTCTTTTCAAAGTGCCGCCCTTATATTCTTGATAGATCGATCTAATTTAGTCGATTAAAATCATTTTCTTCGTGGTTTGATAGTCTCCGCTAATAAGCTGATAGTATAGAATACCACTACCTGCGAGGTCGGTTTTCATCAGTTCAAACTCATTGTAGCCTTTGGTATACTGACCATTAATTACATGTAGCTGTTTACCAGCTATATCGAATATAGTGACTGTAGCCTGGCCACCTTCGGGGAGATTAAATCCAAGTCTTGTCGCTGAAGAAAATGGATTTGGTGTATTCTGAAATAACTCAATTGATTCGCTCATGTCATTACTGAAAGCTACACCCACGCCGATCGTTTCATAATACGGGCCGACATAGGCCTCAGAAGCAGTCATTTCAGAACTAATGAATATTGATTCTTTCAATTCAAGATCCCGAGTTGCTTCGAAGGTAAGCGTGAACAGCATATCACCTTCAGTAGCTGTCTGAGCAGTTGGCTCATACCAGCTCATGGTCAGCAGCTCTTCCATAGAATTAATACTTGTCCCGTCTATTGTAATGCTCCCTGATGAGACATCGGTCAGACGTAGACCTAAGTGATGAAGCGTCATTTGATATCCAAATACATTCGTGAAGTCATTTGAACTCAGCTCAACATTCACTTTGTCCCCTTTGACCAGTCTCTGGTTCTCGATATTAAAGGTTATCAGCTTATCGCTTCTTATCTCTGCAGCCTGTAGTCCGTTAATTGATGCAGATTGATTGACATCGCCCATTTTGACTCCGATGAAACTTTCGCTCATCATGTTATTGGATAGATCAAGAATAGTATTATCAAGGACTAACGGCCATGGATTTAGCTCATCAAAAAAGACTTGATCTTTTTTGATGAAGGTCCATGGTGCTACATTCGCTAATTGGTCAGTCACACCCAAAATTAATCTCTTTAGCTCCGTAAGGTCTAAGGCACTCACTCTGCCATCTCCTGATACATCTGATGCGATGACATCATATGCATTATCAAATTCAATAGAAGAGACAATATGCTGTGATATAAATACTAAGTCAAGTGTACTTACACCATTCAGATATGTGTCATCTTTAGCAGCTGTCAGTTTATAGTTGTTTTCTAATGGGTTATTTTCGAATGCATATGCTCCGTTGCCATCAGTCATCGACTGCTTAGGATATTCTTTTAAGTTAGTAGAGGCAGTGACTTCTACGTTACTTATCATAGTACCATAGCCAGTCTGGACTTGACCTGCAATCATGACACCTGCTCCATCATTTTCTTCTTCTTCAACTTCTTCCTCTTCTTCACCTTCTTCCTCTTCTTCAGGTTCTTCACCGTTAGGCTCTGGGCAGGTGATGTCATTATCTCCCAGTAGTATACCTACTGAGCAGAAGTCTCCATTGCCATCAGCATCCCATACCCATACATCTAACTCTTCAAATGAAGTGAAATCATTACAGCTAAACGTGATTCCATTTTGATCATCGAATCCTGCTTCGCCTGGTCTAATCGGAGCTTCACCAGTAGCTACGATAGTAAACCTCAAATCCTCAGTTGCGGTACAATTGTCAAAACTTCCGAAATCAAATTCTTTACCCCAAACTGCGATCATTCCAGTTGTCTCCATAAATTTCGTCGTTAGACCGGTAATACAGAATGGTGTCGGCGCTTTCTCATCTCCAAAGCTGACAGTCGTACGAGCACTCGACTCATTGCCACAACCATCTTTCACTCTCCAATTGATAATATGCTCATCACCAGGGCTGCCTACTTGAGAATCCATCGACGCTTCTGGTCCTTTTACAGTTTTAGTAGCGACTACTTCGCCATTCTTACTGACCGTAATAATCCATTGTAACAAATTGCTACCAGTCATCTCACCACCACAGAAGTCGCTAGCTGATGCCGTGATGACATCAGATCCTGTGCATGGAGTATTATCATCTTTAGTCGTGGCACCTCCCGCTGTATTCACCGTATATTCCGCTGGCCCCTCGATAGTAGGTGCTGTATCATCTATTACTTTTATAACTTGGTCAAATGTGTAGTACCCGTCTTCATCTACATCGGTATATCTGAAATATACTGGATCAGCTACTGGACCAAACTCTGGGCATGAGGCACACTCCCCTTGAGCCCAATCTTCTACTGCTTGAAATCTATCTCTGGCGCTATCATTCTCATCATCAATATCAGATCCGTTAGCATCATAAGTACACCAATCAACGATCGTCCATCTTTGGATAATCTTCAGGCAGGCATCAGAAGCCCTCACTGTATCTTGCTCCATGCTATATCCTACAAGCCCGCAGTCCGTATCGCACCACACTGGCTCATCACTTACTTCATCAGGCATACATGCTGCAGCTGGACCCATGCTGACGACAGTCTGAGTTTCGATCTGTTTTCCATCCGAATTACACTCCAAATTAATTCCATCTATCGCACCGTCATCATAGTGTTTAGGCCACTTGATTGTATAGGGATCAAATTTAGCGTCCGCTCTGACGCTGATCACTTGGCGGCAGTAAGCGTCTCCTGTATTGAAATCACCACTGGCATCATTATCTACGTACCATTCTCTTATGACTTGTCCACCAGCACAGACGTTTGGACCTTTCTGCTCATTGAGTAAAAGTACATCGTAACTTCGCTCACCTTCACAAGTACCACCGATCATACCAGGTACTTCTAATGGGTCACCGTCTGTACAATCTATGACTCTGTCCTCACAGATCAGAGCTGGTCTGGATTTATCCTGGACATTGATATCAATCATACACTGATTAGAATTGCCTGCTTCGTCAGTGACGATCAATACTACAGTGACAATCTGGCCAGCATCTTCACAGCAGAATTTGACATAATCTCCTGCGACGGCTACTTCACCAAAATTTTCCTTGTTGGAGGGGTCAAAAGTACATCTACCCTTACGATCAGTCTGGCCTAAGTTGACCAATTCTGTAATGGGATCGCAACTTACCGGCTGATAGCCTACAATATTATCATTGCAATCTCTGACCACGTCTTGCCAGTCCTCCATTCTGATGACCTGGACAGTCACCTTACCACAACCAGAGTCATGGCTACCCTCATTTAACGCTTCTGCATATACTTTAGCTACACCGAAATCATCTTCAGAACCAGTCAGAGTGACCGACAGCCCAGCTTCACAAACTGGTACTGGAGGTACGTCATCTACTACCACAACATTAAATCTGACATCCGTGCTATTGCCACACTCATCAGTGACAGTCCCAATAACTTCTATAGGGCCTTGATCATACCATAGGTCGGTCAGATATCCATCCTTCACGATACCCTCATCAGTATACCAGCTGACGCTGACATCTGGATCACAGTTATCTATGATATTTAATGTCGGAAGCTTTACTTTTGCGGCACAGGTCCACGGCTCTACACTAGCAGTGACATCACTGAGTCTGCTTACTGGTACAAATTGGCCATTTATTCTTTCTACCACGAAAGGTGCACTTAAATCTTTGATTTCAATGACCTGACGCTCTGTTCTTGATATATCTGCGTCGCACCAATCTATCATGGTCCATTCTCTTATGATTTTCTTACCCTGGCCACAGGCATCAAATTCGATATCCTTGTAGCTGACTAAGACATTGCAAACCCGATCTATAATAGGCACTACAGGATTAGTCTTACCGATGGTATCCAATGTAATCGAAATGGAGTCTATAAAGACTTTATCTACGATGGTCTTTAATACCCATAATTCTTGTCCATTAATGACTTCTTTAATCATAGTATCTCTTAGCATCTGATCCACCACGACTGGGATTGTGTCATAGACTTCTATGATATTAAGAATCGTATCATGCGTATCTACGAAGTGAGGAAATGCAGTTCTGACACTTTTAGTTGATTTATAAACTGACAGCGGGGAGCCGAATTCATAGTTAACTGGAGCTGCACCTTCTGGAAGTCTGATATTTTCCACATAGTCACAGTTTAGATCTACGTCTATAGGGAATCTCAATGTTTCTACATCTAGTGGAAGCGTCGTGTATCTCTGAGTAAGAATATCCACATTTCTAATAGATCCATGCATCAACACCTTACCTGAATACTTAAGGACCACGATCTCGCCACCATCGCTACAGATATCACCAGTTCTGGTCTCCCTTACGACTAAGTCTCCGAGAAGCTCGGGACCACAGTCACCAAATGCAGCTTCTGCTTCGGCTGGAGTTACCAAGGTGGAAGGAATGACTCCACTTGGACTACACCATAATGTACAATCGGAGGGAATAGAACCATCTTCTCTCGCTTCGCATGGGGAGGCTAGCATGGGTATAATATTTGCCTCGACTATGATCTGACCCCAGCAAGAATTACTTCCGCAGCTTATTTTATATTTCACAGTCGTACCGGCATCTGATCCATTGAGCACTCCCATTCTGAGGAAATCTCCGTCATCATCATACACAGTAATTTCATAGTCTCCAGGCTCAGGAGCTTCTAAGAGCATGTCTGGAGTTAAGGATAGTTCACATGCAGCATTGAGACTGATCTGAAGTTCGCCATTACAAACTAACTCGTCACAGGTTTGTGCGCTGATAGATGAATGACAAATTAAAAGGAAGGCTAAAATGGGGATCAGTTTAATAAAACTGAAGTTTGTTCTATTGCTCGGACGACAATTCGATTTGATCATATTCACGGTTGATTACTTAGGACTATTACACTCTACATCGAGATTTCAACAAGAGTAGTGTCATAACTACTTCAAACTGTTGGAAATACTATTTTAGGACGCAGTAAAAAAATTTGGTCATGCTTTTAAGAATTTAAATTTGATTGAGTTTAAATACTTGGCGCTCGAAACGATTGATTTCTAACACAAAAGACTATGACCAGATCTGCATCCAGTACACGAAAATAAGGATACTCATGACTACTTTCGTAACTATAAATGAATAATTAATATATATGTAAATGTAATAATATGTAGTGACTTCATCGTAAGAATATTATGAAAATGTCCTATTTAAGGTTATCGAATCATATTAGGAAAGTTATTAGATTATAATTCATAAAATTTATTACGAAATAGATTTCATCTACGTATTGTGGTGTATAATTGATATATAGTTAATTATTGATACGATATTTATTAGCGCACAGCATCTTTTCTGCATTTATCTTTCGAATGACTAACTCTATTTTGCTATCAACACCTATAAGTTTAGCTATTTGTGTACGTAATCTGTCGATAATCGCTATATTAGAAGAACAATTTCTCAACTTTAAACTTTTACGATGCAACATTCAAAAGACTTTTTACAGGCATGCCATGAGCTTGCCGAGGACACTTACACAAACCACAAAGGCATAGAGAGACGAAGGGCTTATCTCTCTGAACTATTGATGGTTTCAAAATTCCTTCATTCAGAGTCAGAAGACAAGAAAATTCAGAATTTAGAAGAATATGAGCTGAAGTATTTTACAGCAAGATGCCAGCTGACCGAGACTCAGCTAAAGTACACGCTGAAGGAGCAAAATGCTTACAGACTGAAATGCACTAAACATTGGGCAAGAGAAGGATTTTCTAGGATTCTCAATGACGTAGGTGATCGATATAAACTGAAAGATATAAGATTAGTAGACTACAAGAGTTTTAATCAAGGACCGGATCTCAAGATAAATATAGAAGGGTACTTTATTTACATCAATAATATATCAGATATCCCCATAGGAGATTACTATTTCATCTTCCAACTTGAGGATATTTGGTCTGGTCAACGTACAGAAATTGCCTATTTTATGGATTTTGACAAATAATTAATGGCCTGCTAACATTTCTTAGATTTTCGACTGCTCTTGTCAGCATTATCATCATGACCCATGCGGTGCTTAGCGCGCAGGGCAGGCCATATTTATTATCTAATAAAGAGATCTATGACTTAAAGCAGTCTGATTATCCCAGTTTCGTAAAACATTACGATGAGGCTATCAGTCATTATAGTGATCCGCACGCAGCAGATACACTTTTCATTGTATACGAACAGTATCTTACGGGACTAATCTATTACACTAAGGATGAACAAAAGCTAAATGAAGTACGCTCTGACTTTTTTGAACTCTATAAGCAAGAATTCGCTTCAGGGGCAAAATCAGATGCAGAATACCGCTTCCGATATAACTTTATCGCTTGCGGTGTAAGCATTGTAAATAAGAACCACAAGGCAACTGAGAAACATGCGTTGCAAGCCATATCAGTATTTGATGAGTTTCCAGATTCAGTGCTTACACCCAAATTAGCTATTCAGTATGTGAAAACATACTTCATGCTTTGCGACAGCTACGTGGCAATAGGAAAATATGAAGAATCTCTACAGGCTAATCGCTATTTGCAGCAATGGGTGACTACATACTATGGTGAAAATCACCAATTCTGGAATATCTTATTTAATCAAATAGATGCTGCTTTTGAAATGGAGCGGTACGCGGAAGCATATGATCAGTACCAAGTACAATATGCAAAGTATTTATTAGAAAAGGATAATCGCGAATCCGAAAGGGTGGGCTTGCTGCTCAGATTGTCAGATATCTGTTGGCGAATCCATGATGATAAAGGATTTACCGCTTATATGAATGAGGTCGAACCCCATCTAAAAAATAGAAAAGAAAAAGTCTATTTTCAACTCAACCTGGGAAATCAAGCGCTTCAACACGATACCAGCACTGCCCTACTTCACTTCCATCAAGCCATAGAGCATGATTCGATGAACCTAAGTCCAATGGCATTAGACATCCATCATACCTTAGCTAATATCTATGCTGATCGGCGGGACATGGTGAAGAGTAAGCATCACTATTATCATATCGTGAATGCATCAAAAAATCAGCTATTAGATAATAGCACAGTAGCGAGTGAGAATCCGAATGAACTATTGATCAGTGCATACAGTGCACTCCTCCAATTATCAGAGTGGGAGAATGATCAGCCTGGTGCCAAGCACTACGCAGGTCAGCTCATGAGGTCCATCAAGCAAATTAAAAATAATGATTATTTTCTCGATGATAAGATTAGATTGTTCAATAAGACCTATGACTATTTTGGACAGCTGATCAGCTACTACTCAAAGCGAGGACAGATGGACAACATATTTTCAGTATTTAGACAGTCTAAAGCTCAGCTGCTAAAGGAGTCCATTATTAAAAGAAAGAATAATCGCTTCGGATCCTATGAAGAAGAGGCGAAGCTGACTGATCTGAAAACCAAATTGATTGACAAGACTTTAAGTGAGAAAGAAAGGCTACGTATCGAATGCGAGATATATAAGCTTAGAGAAAAAATGAACTTTGAAACGAGCTTGGCATTAGAAACATCTCTCGATAACCTATTGAGTCAAGATTCTATTTCTTTAGAGGACTTTCAGGCGGAACTGGATCCGAAGGCATTAGTCATAGAATATTACCTTGGCAAGGAGCTTAGCTACGCGATGGTCATAGACCATGATTCTGCTCGCTTAGTTGACTTACCTAAGGACTCCATTATTCAGTCAATTGTATTAGATTATCTACAAGCTAATAGTGCAAAAACTGACCTGGAAGCAGCGGCCACAGCAGTCAAGAAGATGATCTGGCCATCTGGCATATACATAGAGACCTATGATTTTCTTAGCATCATACCAGATGGTATCATACATTACTTCCCTTTCGAATCATTGAGTCATAATCATGGCCTCTTGATTGACCATGTGTCTGTATCCTATCAACTATACAGCGACTTGGCACTCACCTCAGGGCGAGAGAGCGATAATGATAGCAGATTATTCGCAGTAGCACCCACCTTTTCGACTCCCAAAATCTCAGATGCCGATGATCCAGAGTCAAGGGCTTATCTCAGCGAGCTCAGCTATAATTTACAAGAAGTACAGTCCATACTCACCACATGTGATGGTGTATCTCTATCAGATACTGCGGCGACAAAAAAAAACTTCCTGAAGCAATATCAAGATTATAACATGTTTCACTTCTCTACTCACGCAGTCATCGGGGAGAATTCTGATCTGTCCTATATCGCATTCTCCAATCAGAACGATGATGATAAGCTATATCAATATGAAATAGAAACCCTAAATTTTGATGCGGATATGGTGGTGCTGAGTGCCTGTGAGACGGGCGTGGGAGCTGTGCTGAAAGGGGAGAGCATGTTCAGTCTGAAGAAAGCTTTTATGCAGGGTGGATGCCAATCTGTCATATCCTCTCTTTGGGCAGTGAATGATCAATGTACAGCCGAAATCATGGCCTACTTCTACCAACACCTACAAAAAGGGATGAGAAAAGATCAAGCCCTGCGACAGGCAAAATTAGATTATATTAAGGTAGCTGATCCTGAATATAGGCATCCCTATTATTGGGCTGGCTTTACAGTGGTCGGGGACATCTCACCCATTCATTCGGTAGCTGGCCTGAATCAAAATCCAATTCTTTGGTTAGCAGGAGGCTGCGTATTTCTCTTATGGAGCTTATATCGCAGGCGCTATAGACGCTCAGCTTAACTTGGCCAATAGCTGCATCGCTTTGTCTTTAAATGGATGATTCTCGGCAGCTACGATCTGATGTAGTATATGTTTTACTTCTGCATATTGGTTTGTTTTTAGTAGCGCTAAGGCTAAGTACCATTCTGCTTTATCCTTACATGCTGGTGCCAAGTCAGTATACACACGTTTCAATAGTTCTATTGCCTGAGGATATTTTTGGTCTTCCAAGGCTTGGTGCCCGACATCACAATACAGAGAAGAAGACAGCTCCTTGCCGCCTGCGCCTCTCACCGTTTCTGTCACTGGCGAGCGGTAAAAGCTGGCATAAAGCGCATCAGGATCAGGAGTCGGTGGTTGCTGCATACAAAAATAGCCCAATCCTAACAATCCAATAAAAGATGCCGCAAAAGCTAACTTCTTAAATTGTCGAATTTTACCTTGAGTAGGCAGAGGCCCCGATGCCGCGATAGAGTTTATGTTCTTATCAGATGCATCTTGCGCTAGCTCATTTCTGATCCTTTGTATATCATTGAGCATGTCAGACTCTATGTATCCGTCTGCCACATCACTGAGCGTATCTTGGTTATCGATGGCTGACTGAAGAGTTGGATCGAGCTTTGAGGCAGCTTCGAATGCTGATCTATCAGCCGCAGAGAGTTTATCGTTCAGATAATGAGAAATATTCTCATAAAATTTATTCATAAGTTCTTAAATCTTTAATAAGGTGGGGATGATCATTGATAATCGAAATCAATTTTTTGAGACACAGGTGTTTTCTCTTTTTAGCATAGCCTTCAGATCCAAATTCTAACTCTTTGGCAATCGTTTTCATTTTAATATTATACGACCACATCGTCAGTATTTGCTTGCAATCTTTCCCAACTAATTCTAATAATTTATTAATTACTTCCTTCTTTTCGTGTTTAATAAGATCTACGGTTATGTGCTCCGTTACTGAAGGCTCTGGCATATTGTCCAGGTCACCGTAGACGCGTCTTTTTCTAAATATTTGAAACCAGATGAACTTTGATGATCCGATTAAGTAAGCTCTTACATTCTTCACTTCAAAGTCTGGTTTTAAACAGATCTTGAGAAAATTCATAATGCTATCATTCGTGACTGTTATGATATCACTCTCGTGGCCTCCATTCCGCATAATGAATCCTCTCACCCATCGATTATAATGCTCATCCTTTAGAATAGCTCTAATCAATATGTCGCGATCTTGCTGACTTCTAGCAAAGGCGATACAATCTTTTGGGCGGTCTAATAAGGGCGTCATATGTATGTGTGCTTTAGATAACATAAGGTTACCCAATCGGAAGAGTTAAATTTGTGTGTCGGACTCGGGCGACAAGTTGAAGTTACTAAAAATGTGTGGAACTACATGATACTACAGTCAGTCTGTCATACTTATCTAAGTAGAATTTTGGCCGTATATACTTTAGCATCACGATTGACTGCCGCTATGATATATAGCCCTGCAGGTAGTCTACTGACATTGATAATTGATTCAATGCCCACTCGCTCGACATCGACCTGGTACTGTCTGCCAAGTAAGTCAAACATAGAGACTGATTCAATAGCGACTTGACCAAGCTCTATAACCACAAAACCATTAGCGGGATTAGGATAGTAGCTGATACCGACCGCATCTAATGATTCTATAGTGGGAGTCAAAAAAGCGCAATCAGAGGCGCTGTAGGCAAAGACTTCTTGATATAGGCTGTTCACCCCCTCTACAGAGCTGATACAGATGGAGTCCACATTAATCGTATCATATGCTAATGTGACGAATGACTGAATCTGTAAATTTCTGGATAGAGCTTGATCTGGAAGCATCCCTATCAATCGATGATTAGCAAAGTGATAATTACGTTTATTGAATGATTGATCCCGAGAAAGCTTGACGCCATCCAAAGATAGCTGGAAACCTATGATATCAGACTGCCTACTCAGATAGGATAATTCTAAGGTTTTTGATACCGGATCTATATCTGAAATCTCTAATCTCAAGGAGTCCATACTCGTGAATTGACCAGCTGGAAGCGCGCAGTGACGATGGAATAGATTGTCTTTGTTTGCTTCGTTATCCTCGGCGCAGGCCAGTGCGATGAGTGCATCATAAATGGATATGTCACCATCAGCATCTAAGTCGAAGCAGGACTCAGGATTTATAGATCCCGTGCTGATCAGCTCCACATAGTCTTCTACGTCATCCATATCGATTTGTCCTGACTGATTGAAATCACCGTAGTGCTCGGTACCGCCACATACACCATTACAGTCAATTTCCGCTTGACCAAACGGCTTGTCCAAGCAGTCAGTATATGTGGTGCATTCAGTTAGGATAGTCATGACGATCTTACCAGATGAGCGGTCTAGATTGATACAGATCTGCGCCCAGTTATTGTCGTAAGTCAGCTCTTGGTAGCCTCTGATATCGGGCAGCCGGCTCCAGTTCACCCTCGCTACAAGGGTATAGTCACCGTCTGGCACATCTGTGACATCTATCCACTGGCAGTCGATATTATTTCCGTACAGGTCCTGGCAGCCAGCTGTAATGCCCATATAGCTGCAGAAGTACCTCTGAGCTCCAGTAGGACATTCTGAGTCCTGCACACAAAAGCCATTCTTGAAGCCGATGGGCACGGCATCACCAGCACCAGCGAATAGTAAGTATTCAGCATAACCTAAGTGATGGAAATGTTGGTGACAATTATCATCAGAGAAATTGGCTTCGTTAACCTCCGGTGAGCCTATGATGTAGTCAGCATTACCTACATTCTTAATGAGGGTAGAGAATCTAATAATATGACGAAGGCCTGGTCCTCGCAGGCAGCCTTCCTCAATTAGACAAGCATCTGATTTTTCAATGGAGTCGAGTAGAATACTACTTTCGAAGACTTGCTGATCAATCTCTAAATCTGGCTGACATTCATTATAATAGCAAGAGCCATCATCTATCGTTGCAAATGGATAATAATTGCAAGCATCAGGATCGGTACAACCAGGATTACTCAGGAACTTTCTGATGTTCAGATTGATACTATCACTCCAGCCGAAGGTTGGTACGTATTTGACTCTGATCAGATACTCTGTACCAGCATTCAGTGGGATAACGCTGAAGCCCGATGAGGGTGGGCAGAAGCTGTACTTTTCTGAGAAGGCAATGGCTCCTTCAGGCCCATCAGTGACCTCCGTCAGACAATTTTCATAAATCCACATACTGGTGCTCGGATAGCGGCGACTGCTCAGTTTAAGATCGCAATTATTAATCTCGTATAGGCCTGTATTTCGAGGCGTATAGCTGAACCAATATTGCTCTACTTCTGGCCACATCATAGTCTCTACTTCAGGGCTGAATATCTTGGGAACCTCACATGCATAGCCAGATTCGCAGCCGAATGTGTATATAATCAGGCTATCAGTGATCATCTCAGAAATGACGGTATCCAAATTTATTAACACCTCAAGCTGCCAAGAAGAAGTATCAACTTTAGCATCTTCTATAATTAAACGGTAGCAGCGTTTGTCCTGAATGAGGAAGCTTTTGATGCAGGTCTCGCGTGGTGTACACGTGGACAAGTCATTGCTGGCAATAACGTCATAATTTTCATCCTGAAGAGACCAATTGATATCAGCAGGAAACTCATCAGGGGTGAAGAATAGTGTGACGTTATCTACGGCTTGAGCACAGTTTGGCAGGCACAGTAGAATCATGATGATCCGTATGCTATGCTGATGTAAGCCTCTAAGTAAATTCTTAATAAACATGCTCGAATGACAAAAGTAGAATTGCTAATCCATACGCAGTGTCATCTGCTGGTAAAAGTTGAAGATTTATCAATAATTTATCTGTGGCTCTACGCAGTTAGGTAAATCTATGTGCAGAGGATCACTTATTAGCTGATGGCTCACTGTTCATATTTTGTTCAGATTGCTTTCACCTCTCTTTTATGACATACCAGCATTCCATTTATATCTTGTGAGTTATCTCTCAGTCAATGATAATCGCTTGCTAATACAGCTAATTTGAATAAGTGGATATGTGACGTATTTCAATTAGCTATAGCCTTGAAGAGTTGACTAAAGGACTATTTAAATCATCCATTAAAAATAACTACTATGTCTATAACTGCACTTACATCGGAGCCATTTGGAACTTTCCAAGGACAAATGATGACTCTATACACCCTGAGGAATAGTCATGGAGTAGAGGTTAAAATCACAAATTATGGAGCAACGATCACTTCCATAATTATCCCTGATGAGCACGGTGAGCTTAGCAATGTGGTATGCGGATTCGATTCTATGGACGGCTACTTGAGTGCAGCATACCAGAGTAATGCTCCCTATTTTGGTTGTACAGTCGGCAGGTATGCATCCAGAATTAAGGATGGTAGGTTCACTCTCAATGATGAAATTTACCATTTAGAAGTGAATGACGGTAGCAATCATCTTCATGGTGGAAAGATCGGTTTTGATAAGAGAGTATGGAGGGTGCAGACATCTGGCAATTCAATAACTCAGGCTTTGACAATGAATCTGATCAGCGACCATATGGATGAAGGATATCCAGGACAGGCGAAGATAAAAGTCAGCTTCGCGCTGAATGATCAGAATGAACTTTCTATCAGCTACTTCGCTGAAGTGGATAGAGCCACACCCTTATCACTGACTAATCATAGTTACTTTAATTTATCGGGTTTCGAAAATACCATACATCAACATGAGCTTCTGATCGCATCCACCAAGGTGCTCGAGCCCGATGAGACAAATGTTCCTGTCGGTCCTATCAGATCAGTTACAGGCACCGCGGAAGACTTATCTCAAGGACGGCTACTTTCTAGCTCACTTCAGTCACTAAATACGGGATTCGAGCACTACTACCTATTTAATCACCCTATTGGTGAGCTATCTAAAGTGGCTACTATCAAGGACACTGAGGGAGATTTGAAATTAGATATTTTGACGACTGAGCCTGGAGCACTCTTATATACTGGATATTTTACTTCAGATGAATTGCGGAGGGAATCAGGAGACCAATTCGGGCGATATAGGGGTATATGTTTCGAAACCAGCCGCTACCCTAATGGCCCTAATATAGCAGGCTCCCCAATGTCTATAAGCTCTCCAGATAGGCCGTATCAGAGCAAGACAGTCTACCAGTTTTCCATGAGGCCTTCTCTATAATGTTATCATTAGGTGAAAGTAAGATTACTTAGATTTCATATACTGTTGAGGATCTGACAGATATCGAATCTCAGTTGTCAGTTATTCAAAAGTTCAATATGGTGACAATGGTGTTTAGTTACGCTTGCTCATCACACACGGTGGCGTTCTCTCTATTTTATCTCAAGACGATGTAATAATGGTATAACAAAGATTACAGCAGCCGAAAAATAATATAGCAAGCGTCACATGAACAGAGCCGTCGTGAATGATGTAGCTAATAGAGATAGATTGATGTCTATAAATAAATTTGCATTGGTTAGCATGAACACAGACCCGAGTGAAGACATTTCACTACAACATCTTATAGTGGACGAGCTGAAGCAAATCATCATAAACATGGAAGTCGGAGCTGTAGCAAATTCAACTTATGCCACTCTGCGTAGTCAAGTTACAGTAGCTAAAGGCCAGAATAGATAAAATTAAATTGGCAGGAAAAAAATATAGTATTTTCTGTCACGTTTTTGATTTTTCTTCCTTCTATAGAAAATGATGGTATCAATATGATAAAAAACGATACGTAACTTCAGTCCGAGGTATAAGAGCATTTATGAAGAAATATGCTAATGGAAAGTAAGAACTTTGGACTGACTGAAGCGTCCTTTGGACAAATGGTTCTCAATTTGAAAGCTAACGATACCCGTTTCTTTCGACAGGTATTTCTGAAACAATTTGAAGAGACCGTAGTCTATGTAAAACGCGAGTATCAGGCTAATCAAGAGGATGCATATGATGCAACCATGGATGCTCTTTTAGAATTTAGAAATCGATTCGTAGAAGGGAAGCTGACATACGGCAACCTTCGCTATTTGTTTACAAAAATGAGTACACAGATGTACTTTAGAAATATAAAAAAGCGACATAATCATTTTGAGGATTTGGAAAAAATTCCGCAACTCCCAAAGGAAAATGCAACGGATAGCGTTCCTGAAAGCTTTAAATCTGCTTGGCAAACATTAGGCATAAAATGTAAAGAATTATTAAGCCAGCATTATTATGGGTCTATGAGATTAACGGATATAGCCATTGAATCTTCCAGCTCGCCGGCTACCGTCAGAAAGAAGAAAGAACGCTGCATAAAGAAACTTAAGGAAATTATGTTAGAAACTATTTAAGATGAATAAAGCAGAAGAATTAAACACCTTTATGGCCCCTGATGCCGACATGGATAAGATGGAGGATATCTTAAAGACATGGGTGACTAAAGTCAATGATGAAAAACTTAGAGTCGAAATGGCTGAGGCGCTTGCTAAAGAGCAAGGTATTAGTAAATCATCCAGAAAGCTTTATAAGCTCAGGCAGATCAGACCTCTACTTGTGGCGGCCGCGAGCATAGTATTATTGATTGGCTTCTTCTATTTATACACTTCCGATGTATCACCAAGCCACTTGGCCACTCAGTATGTAGAGACTCAAACTTTGCAACATCCTGGCAGCTTTAAGGGGGTATCAATAGTGAACCAAAGCAGGACGCAAGGTATTATTGCCTTCAATAATGGTGACTTTAAGCAAGCGGTAATACATTTTGAAGAAATCTCAGCTCCGAACGATGAGGATACGTACTACTTAGGCTTGGCTCATTTAAAGGTAGGACAGTATAAAGATGCTGCAGTCAAATTAGAACAGAGTGCAAAAAACACGGCACGTTTTCATGAAGAGGTAAATTGGTTCTTAGCACTGACCTACGTACTAGATGGAAGAAGCGCTGATGCGCTAAGCTATTTAAGCAAAATAAAAAAAGGAGATTGGAGATTCGAAGACGCTCAAGAACTCATACATACTCTGAATAAAATTAATTGATCGATCCAAAAACATTTTTAATGATATTTTCGATAAAAAGGTATTTTTATTTACTTATTTTAATAATCCTCAGCTGCGCTATATCGTGTAGTTCTGACCTGGACGAGGATGTCTTACTACAAGAATATTCTCACTCTGACTCCAGAGATAATGTCAATGATTTTAACGATGACGATGACGATGATGAGGATAATGACGATGACGACGAGGATGACGAGGAGGATGACGACGAGGATGATCATGATGATGAACGCAGTAAGCACCCATCTCTTTATTTTGTTAAGTTGGATCCCAATGTTTCGGAAGATGACGTTGAAGACTTATTAGATGATTTGAATTCAGAAGAGATATGGTATAGAGAGGAAATCAATTTGAGGTTGTGGAATACCACCGTGTTTCCGTATGCTGATGCATCTGGTAGTCAGACCACCAATATAGATGGGCAAATAGCCCGAGCAAGAACACGTGCACGAGTGAGCGGAGCCACCCCTAATCTTGGCGGAGTCGTGAGTAATCCTTTATCCAGTCAAGGGATTGGTTGTTTTGCAGAGACCATAGTCCTATCGCATCCAGGGGAGGCTGAAATTATGATCTCCATTTTTGACACTGGTATTGATGATGGCCTCATTCCAGAATTTTCGGGGTATGACTATGTAGAGGATGATGAAGAACCCAATGACCGCAATGGGCATGGTAGCCAAGTAGCTGCACTCGTGTATTCCTTAGTTAATCAAAATGGTGTATCCGACAATATCAAATTTGACATTAGAAGAACTCACGATGCGCAAGGCTTAGGCTATCTTTCTAATGTAATACCAGCCATACTTGATGCTGTGCAAGCAGGGGCAGATGTGTTGAACTTTAGCTTTAACTATCAAGACTTAAATGAGGATACAGCTGACAGGCCAATGCGTTTAGCCATAGATTATGCGGAGCAGAATGGCGTATTAATATTAGCCTCTGCAGGTAATACGAGTGGAGACAATGACAGGGACACCATTATTTCTTTCCCCGCCTCTTACCCCAATGCCAATATAATATCTAATGCCGCACTGAATTGTGGACAGCTTATAAGTGACTTCAGCAGCTATGGTAGTAATACTGTAGACCTGGCTTTACTTGGAGAGAATATTCCTGTCATTGGTCTCGATGGCCGAGACGCCCTTCAGTCTGGTACTTCCTTCTCTACGGCTTGTATTACTGCTATGGCAGCCATTATGGCCTCACAACAAGAAAATACAGACATAGCTGACATAAAATGCGCTCTAATAAATACCTCTCAGTATACGACTGAGCTAAAAGATTTGGTCTCTTCCCAAGGTATTGTTGATTTTCAGGCGGCACTCGCCAATTTAAATAATTGTAGTCCTTAGCAGATAGTTACTAAGATGACTCGAGCTGATGATAGGGCTTACATGGCAGTCTGCTGAAATGATAGAGAATATTTATCAGGAATATAAGTGGCCAGGCATACCTAAGGAAATGACCTGTAGCAAGGTAAGGGATATTGCTACGATGTATTCTAAATAAAATGGCACCAATAAAACACGGTCAAATATTCGAGAAAGACTAAACAGTATTAACAAGATTTTACGCTTTATGCTCTTAAGCTTTCATGAATTTGACGGGTAGCAGGTCCACTATTTTACTACTTTTGGCAGGGTAATTTAATGCCAAGGCCAAGAATGGGTTCAATCTGTGTATTTAAAGGCTATTTGACTCTACTATTTCTTATACTCTTTTCAGTATGTTCTTGGGGCAGTGACTTTTTTGATCAAGCCTACAAGGAATTAAATGCGAATATCGAGACTGGCAATTACTCAGCTAATTTTGCATGGCTCAGCCAAGTAGAGGAATCTTATGAATTTGAAAGCTTAGGCTGCTACAATAAGGGTCGGCTATACCATAAAATAGGCGTTACTTATTATTTAGATTATCAAGAACGCAATGCCGTCACTTTTTATAATAAGGTGCTACAGTTATGGGAACACTGCGGCCAAGTATCGCAGAAAGAGAAGGCGAACACCCTGTATAATTTAGGCATCAGTCATCAATATTTAGGAAACACCGAAGATGCGAAAACCCATCTAGACAGATCACTCAGTATTTTTGAGACCGTGGCAGACTATTCAAAATATGAATTAGGTCTCAAATATCATGGCATAGGTCTGTTCTATGAATCCATAAGCGATTTATTCAGGGCGCAGCTCTATTTTTCTAATGCTGCCAACTTATTTGAGCAAGAAGCTGCAATCGCAGAACAGTTTGAAGTCCTAAATAGCACCATTACGCTTTACATGGGCTTCAATGATTATGTGGCTGCCTCAAAGTATGTTGAAAGAGCCCGTGAACTCGCCCAAGCAAACTCCGACTTAGTGCTTTCTAAAGACTTAGTACCTATATATTTGAATGCGGCGACGATCGCTTTTGAGCAAAAAGAATTCGGCAATGCAGAAGATTTGGCTAAGAAGACATTGAGCTTAGTGGATCAGCAGGCCAATCCCGAATTTCATGCTACTGGACTTGAGATTATGGCTTTCTTAAGTATGGAGCGAGAACATTTTGGTCAAGCAGAACAGTTGTTGCAGCAGGTGCTTCGTATACGCGAACAATTCAGTGCAGAGGGAAGCGGATTAAATTTGCTCGCTTTGACTCATGAAAATTTTGCTGAACTCTACCTACGCCAAGGGGCACTTGACAAAGCGAATGAGCACCTCGCGAAAGGATTTCATTTTGTCGCACCTGATACGCAGCTGGATGAACGATACGTGCCTAACGTAAGCAACATCGAGATTAAGAACGATAATACCTTTAATCGACTAATGGATTTAAAAGCGCGTATTTTCGACGCTAGGTATGAGGTCGATGATAATGTAGCGTGGCTCCAGCATTCTATCAATGTAAAGCATAAAATCGATTCAGTAATCAAGCGTGGCTTAATGCTGTTCCAGTTCGAGCAGTCTAAACTTGATTTCCTTGATGTCCGCTTCAAATATTATGGGCAAGCCGTTAAGGATGCTCTACGATTATATGAATTGACCAAGGATAGCTATTACCTTAAGCAGGCTCATCAATTTTCGGCCCAAACTAAGGCTATTGTCCTGCAGCAAGAGCTTAACCGCATTAATGCATTACGCACCTCGGTCTCAAACAGTACATTGAATCAGGAAAATATCCTGCGCGAGCGCATGAACTTGCAGCAATCTTTGCTTTTCGAGGCTGACGATGACAACAAAAAATCCTTGCAGCGGGCTCTTCTCAAGGCGCAGAATGAGCTCGATGCCTTCCTTGTCACAATTGAAAGAGAGGAACCCACATATTACCAAGAACGGTATAAATTTTTAAAAGCACCTTCAATTACTGCGATCCAAAATGATCTGCCAAAAGATATGGCGGTTATAGAATTTTTTGAGACTCAGAGCGCTATTTATGTCTTTTGGATTTCGTCCGTTACGTTTTTTAGCACGACCATTCCCCTGACTGACGAATTAAAGCAAGCCATTTCCGCATACGTAGATCAATGTGGAAACCCGAACTTAGAGGTCTCTCAATCAGCATCCCTACTGATATACAAGCAAATCATGGAAAGTGGATTGGCACAAATAGGCGATGTGGATCGGTTATGCATTATTCCTGATGGACTATTACATAGCGTATCCTTTGAGGCCTTGCAAAACAGTCAAGGATACTTAATAGAAGAATACGCTTTTTCCTATGTCTATGCCCTGAATTTAATCAATAGAGAATATGATGATACAGATACCGTCACTGACTCTTATGTAGGTTTTTCAGCCTCTTACAGCGACCAGCTCAATGAAAGGCTACGGGCGAAAAAACGCTTTTTCGGAGGTGATGCCTTAACACCATTATCTTTTTCTAAAAAAGAAGTTGAACAGGCGGCAACACTCCTCAGCGGCAGAACATTTCTTGATGCAGAAGCTACACTGGAAAATTTTTATAAACATGTTGGCAATGCTGGAATAGTACATTTGTCATTACACGGATTAGTAGATGCTGATGACCCTAGTCGTTCCTGTATTATTTTCGATGACAGCGATCAAGAATTTCTACTGTCTCCGCCTGATCTTTATAAAAATCATATTAAAGCAGATCTGGTATTATTAAGTGCCTGCCACTCGGCTAATGGACGAGTATATAAAGGAGAGGGGGTACAAGGCATGAGCAAATCGTTTTTGTTGGCCGGGGCACAAAATGTTCTTTCCAGTCTATGGAATGCCAGTGAATATAGCTCCATGGAGATTACTCAATCTTTTCTAATGCATGCAAAAGACGGTACCACTTTTGACCGGTCGCTTCGTAAAGCTAAGTTAGATTATCTGAGTAGAGTCACCCCCAGTCAGAGGCATCCCTACTATTGGGCTAATTTTATTTTGCTGGGTAAAGGAGGGCAGCCTGTGACATCGCAATGGTCGCTTATATCTTGGTCTCTGGGTTTTTTGGTGATTGGAGGTATTGCCATTTCTATGTTTTTAAGGCGAAGACAATCCGTGTCATCCCGACATTTATAGACAGCTCTTAGTATATTTTCAGTATTGTGATATAAATTTTTGAGTTTCTCTGTCACGTTTTTCCTTTTTCTGCCTTGTAGGGGCAATGAGTTTCTCTAAGGAAATAGAAAATCTGATAACGACCACTTTTATAGTGGTATTACTGTCGTCATTCTTCATAATCTTTTTCAGTCTATCAGTTTTTTCCCAAGGGGGTATCAAATCTTGGGCAGGACATTCTTATAGCGTTGACTTTAACAAGCATTGGCGACTACGAGCAGGACAGCTGTATTTTTTTAATGAGCAAATGAACTTCACCTCAGTGCAGAACAATGCTCGTATAGAATATCGATTCAAACGAAACTTTAGTCTTGGAGTGGGCTATACCCATTCATCGGATCCAGCAGATCCTGATCAGCCAGCAAAACATAGAATCGAACCCAGGGCTCGACACAGAGTGAAAATGGGAAAGCTGAGGGTCACTAACCAACTTAGGGCAGAATGGCATTTTCCCTCTCGAAGTAAATATGAATACCGTCTCCGATACTCCATGAGGCTGCATGCAGGTGACTTTGGACTTCCCTTAGGCCTAAGCCCATACATGACTCATGAACTTCATTATTACCTGAACGGGCGACCATTAAATTATAGAGATGGCAAAGGAGATATTATTGTGAGACAATCACCCAACGGTCTACACGCACATCGAATACGAATGGGCGTACGCTTTAAAGTTTTTAGACGCGCCAATATGAGCTTAAGTTTTATGCGGCAGACCGAGTTTAATATAGGAAGTGAATTTCGCAGGATCAATGTTACGGATCCAAGGGATGGAGATATTCTCAGGGACTTTAGCAATTTTTCGGTGTTGAGTTTCAATTTCTCCTATCGTATAAAAACTTGATAATAAATAAATACTAAAAATAAAATCATGAGGTCAATTAAAAAAGCAAACAGCTGTAAGTATGTATCCAACTATAATATTGATAGCTCGATCAACGAAGCCTATCGACCAAAGGCAGGTGATGTAGCCATCTTTCAAGTCATTGAGCTGGGATCTTTACATGCCATACAAGACTACCTGGGACGCAGCTGCCACATTTTCGAGGATGACCATTTGATGCTCACCTTCGGAAATCGATATGCAAGCAATCAGTTTGAGGCCTACGTGCCAGAATGCTATCAGTTAGAATATGACTTAGTCGGTAAGGGAGGTGTAGTCGGCAATGTAGCGTCTATGTATTTTAAATTGGAAGATATCGGACCTACCAAACTCAAACTAGTCGGCTACGCTAAAGACAAAGGCGAAGTCATTAATACCCACTACTACCACAGGAAGAGAGTCGCTTTCCAACCATTTAAGCAGCGCAGCTTCAAGACTATACTTTCTGTGGGATCTAGTATGGACAGTGGAAAAACTACGGCAGCCGCATTCCTCTGTCGAGGACTTAATAACGCTGGAAAGAAGACCGCTTATATCAAGTTGACCGGAACAGTATATAATAAAGATAAGATGCTCTGCTTTGATTGCGGTGCCGATTATGTAACCGATTTTTCAGAAATGGGCTACCCCTCCACCTACCTATGCAATGTAGAAGAACTACTGGACCTGCACGAAGGACTATTACAAGAGGTAAGCATCAACGAACCTGATTACGTAGTCATTGAAATTGCTGATGGCTTATACCAACGAGAAACCCATGATCTGCTTCACCATAAACCATTTACAGAAACGATAGATCATGTTTTTCTATCATGTAGTGATAGCCTGGCTGTACACACAGGGGTCGAAATACTTTCTCCCATATTCGGACCAAAATTATTTGCTATTGGAGGTCTATTTACCGGCAGTCCTCTTTTAGTAGATGAGGTAGAAAATCAGTGTCCTATTCCGGTTTTGACCTTGGAAAAACTGGTAGATGGACAATTGCTCGATTCATTGCTTCGGTCGGAATACATAGCATTAGCCGTGTAGCTAAACTCTTAAAATTTTTATTGATGAAATATTCAAAAAATCAAGCAGCGATAATGAGCCTTATCGTACTCGGAGCTGTCCTATATCCAGTCACTGAAAATTGGGCAGAAAAGCCGAAAGACAGTTTTCCTTTTTCATATTACCCTATGTTTTCTAGGAAGAAGGATAAGGTGTATGGACTGTCATACGTCGTAGGCGTCGATACCACTGGCATTAAAAAGAATATACCATACCGACTTATTGGGACCGGCGGATTTAATCAAGTGAGGCGCCAAATAAGGAAGGCAGTAAAGAAGGAGGCCGGAGTCCCTTTTCTAAGGCGGGTAGCGAATCGCATTCATAAAAAAGATAAGAAGTTGCACGCCGAATTAAGTCGAATAGAATTGGTCAAGGGATATTACAATTTAGAGAATTATTTTTTAGAAAAAAATTCTTTACCAGTGTTAGAGCGCAGCATTCAAAGTCTCAACATGGAATCACTATGAAACTAATGACTTTTACAAGCCAGCGATAATGCCTTGAAAGCGCGGTAATTTATGGGTACAGATGACACCATAGTATGACTCATAAAGTTTCTTTAGTTCGATCATTTCACTCGACTCGATGCATGGTCAGTTTATTCTATTAATAATTAAAAAGCACCACAGATGATAAACTATATTCAAGATCGCTGGATGGCCAAAGTAAGTCCAAAACGTCTGGCTTCACTGCGCATAGCAACAGGTGGATTTATCCTGTGGTATTTAGTATCTAGATTCGACATGCTAAGACGTATGGTGCTTAATGTCGATGCCTTTGAACCGATCGGGGTACTGAGTGGTATGCAGCAGCCGATTAGTGCAGAGCTCTTTCATTGGGTTTTGATAGCAATGATCGTATTGAACGTACTATTTATTGCTGGATGGAAATTTAGGATTACGGGACCAGCTTTTGCAGTATTCACTTTCCTCTTTTTCACTTATCGGAACTCATGGTCGATGATCTACCATAACCGCAATATCTTAGTGTTGCATATCGTCATCTTAGGGCTGGTGGCTTCAGCGGATGCTTGGTCGCTAGATGCGTGGAAGAAAAAACGAGATTCTCATGTGGCAAGTACAGACAGTTGGCAATACGGCTGGCCAATAATACTGATCTGCGCCGTGACCGTTAGTAGCTATCTCCTTTCTGGTATCGCTAAAGTAGCGGGTGATTTGTCATGGGAGTGGGCTAATGGTAGTGCCATGCGCTCCCAAATTGCTGTAGATGCATTACGAAAATCTGTCTTGGGCGCAGAGACAGCGCCTCTGTTCGATATAATATATGAGCACACTTGGCTATTTTTAAGCATGGGTATCCTCACCTTTATCATAGAATTAGGTGCGCCTATAGCTCTTCTTAAACGTCCTTGGGGTAAGTATTGGGCAGTACTTGCATTGGGTATGCACTGGGGTATATTCTTTATTATGGGTATTCGCTTTCGTTATCAAATGTCAGGACTCATGTTTCTATCTTTCTTTGAGCCTGAAAAATGGTTTGATCTTGCCAAGAAGAGACTGCCACAAGGACAGGAAATTAAAACTGGCTCAGAAAAATATCATGATCAAATTATTTTATTTGATGGAGTATGCAATCTATGTAATGCCTGGGTTAAGTTTGTTATAGACAAGGAGCGGACGGACGCCTATCAATTTGCATCACTTCAGTCCGAAAGTGCTAAGAGATTGCTAGACCAATACGAATATAAGAGTAACTTATCATCTATCGTGCTTATCGAAGATGGGGTGCTGTACGAAAGAAGTGGGGCAGCACTAAAAATCTTAGGAAATCTGAGATTTCCATGGTCTCTAATTCAGCTATTCGGGATAATACCACGTCCCATGCGCGACGCTATCTATAATCTTATTGCTAAGTATCGGTATACTTGGTTTGGTAAGCAAAAAGAATGTACATGGATGCCCGATAGCGGCACAGTTCGATTTATAGACCAATAGAATCTGAAGCTTTAAATGCTTTAAGTAATATATGTATACATCAAAATGGAAATTAATATGGAGTTTTATTAGCGCTCAGCGCCTGCTTGTAAGCATGGCGTTATTAGCGGGCATTTTCTATAATTTATTTACCATAATGATCCCTATCAGTATTGGGAAATTTTATGAATTTGCTTTTGGGTTTTCTTCCCATAGGCTGAAGGCGTTTAGCTTCATTCCATATATGGATGCTGCCGACCATACTGCCTTTCTGCTGCTTTTTTTCTGCTTGGTAGGTCTTCGCTTTATTTTCGAATATGGAAATCGGTACGCCATAGCATTAGTCGGGGAGCAGTTTGCCAAGTCGTTTCGGGAGCGACTATTTGAGGCTCAGCTCCAAATAGCTATGCCCGTATATGATGAGAAAGGCATCGGAAAATACCTTTTACGCTTTAGCGGAGATTTAAAAAGCATCCAGAATTATATCAAAAATGGCGTCCTGCGCTTTGTACAAGATGTATTGCTTTTAGTCATTGTATTTGCCGTAATCGCTTATATGAATATGATGCTGGCAGTCATTATCGTCGGCTTTATAGGCTTAGCATCTTTACTACTATGGTGGATAAATAAATTGCTATATAGGCAATCTTTGGAGAGGCGTGACCGCAGATCAGGGATGCTCTCCTTTGTCAGCACTCGCTTGAGGGCCATAGCGAGTCTAAAGATATTTAACAAGTACACTCCTGAAAACAAACGGTATCGTAAACGATCAGAAAAGTTATATCGCATTGGAAAAAAATACGCTGGTACGGTCGCCCTCATGCAGGCCAGCATCCCAGCTATTACCTACGGGCTACTCGGCAGCATCATGGTGTATGTGCTTAAGTCGCCTGCCGACGAGAATAGGATTGGTGGGGGATCCCTATTAGTCGTCATATTGCTTATTCTGGGGATACTCCCCGTCTTAAGGCGCACACTGCGGGTGAGTATCACGTGGAAATTGGGCAGTATCTCACTGAAGAAATTGATCGCGATATTCGAATTACCAAAGGAAAATGAACTGCCATTTGAAAGTCTTGACATGGGTAACAGGACTATTTATTTCGAAGATGTACAATATAGCTATGCTGGCTCGACTAAGCCCGTATTTGAAAATATAAATATCGAAATACCACCGAAAACTACGACCCATATTTATGGACCTACAGGTTCTGGCAAGTCGACATTTGTCAAACTTCTTCTTAAGACCATAGCGCCACAAAAAGGAAACGTTCTGTTAGATGGAGTCATGTATAATAAACTCTCAGAGAAAACCATTCGGAAAAACATGGCGGTAGTATCCAATGATTATCCTTTGTACGGTAAGGATGTCTACGAGGCCATAGTGTACAGCAGAAATACCGAACGAAAAAAAAGAGCTGCTAAGCTATTGGCCCATCTACAACGTCATGAACAAATCAAAGATCATTTAAACTTGCACGATCGAATCGGAGATCTGGGATCTAATCTTAATTCTGGCCAACAGAAATTATTGCAATATTGTCGCGCCCTGCTTACCGACAAACCTATACTCATCGTTGAAGAGCCTATAGAATACCTGAGTCCCAAGACGGGTCGTCTCATCTTAGAGCTGCTCAGTGATTCACAACATAACAAAACGATTATAATACTGACCCAAGCCTCCGAGTTTAGCATAACTTTCGATAAAAAGTATAGTCTACAATCTAATCTAACGATAGCAACCTAAGAGAGTATTACGTTTGACAAAGTCTTCTCAGCTGGCTTGCTTTTTTAGCTCGTTTATTTATTTATTCTACGAGGTTCTATTGAAGAAGCTTGTGGTTGTCTGACATAGCAGGAACATGGATGGCAGTGTGATCCAAATTTGAGGGACTATACATTCATCTGACGATATATCTTTTTCATCGTCAGCTCGTCTACTAATTTCACTAAACATTTTGTCCTCTAAATTCCTTTTCACATATCTCTTGGTCCTGAACCATTCTCATTATGAGCCTATTATCAAATCTGTTATCGTAGGCATATTTAAAAGTAGCCATTTTGTTAACTTTGGCCTGTCATTAAGGGTTTTCATCCTCCATTAGTCAGGTTAATATGAACATATAATAGCTAGTCGGCCTCTACAAATTCAGATCCAAATTGATCATTAAGGTCAGATACAAATTCAGACAATATATCCTCTTCATTAGCTTAATATAAACCTGCTTCATTCGTACCGTTCAATTCTCCTTCATATCCTTATACTAATTATATTGAGCCCATTAATAATGTAGTATTATAAAAAAACTTAGTCAACCAATTGATGCTTTTGAGACAAGTATATTTTAGGTAAATGAGTTTATAGTAATTTCACATAGGTATATAATTTTTCGAATACTACATCAATGCACGGCATTATCTGGGCTAAGAATGAATATAAGTTTGTTCATGGTCTAATAGTCTTCTTAAACTTGTATTGTTTTTCCCTCCATTTCTGATTTTTTGATGTTTTCGCCTTGGGACTTACTACATCTCGAACCAGAATTAGAGTGGGACTTGATCACTTATAAGTGATCAGAGATACCACTTAAAAACCAGTCTCTGATTGAACACAGTATCACTAAGCAAATTCTTCGTTGGCTTGGGAAATCAATTCACTATAGATAGAGCATAAGTTTGGCATGTTCAGTAGTACTAAATAAATTCAGAAGTAAGAGAATTGTTGGTCAAGCTGATATGACTTTAGCACTTTTAGGTCAAAATCTGTACAAATACTTGGGTATAATTTAATTCTGTCAAATACCCTTCAGGTTGATTTAAATCTAGATTAGATTCGTTACCCCGTTTATTGCC
>Ga0209185_1000957_pt1 | contig 28028 bp, 20 predicted proteins | sample SidtaG_2_FD_187425 | JGI IMG/M metagenome (GOLD analysis project Ga0209185, IMG submission 187425) | Marine algal microbial communities from Sidmouth, United Kingdom - Sidmouth_Asex2 metaG (SPAdes) (version 2) | ecosystem: Host-associated > Algae > Red algae > Unclassified | place: Sidmouth... | reverse complement strand
TTCAATCAAACGGTTTACAACATTCCAACACTTCAAAAAACTCTTTTAAGGGAGTTTTTTGTGCATTGAAATGTGGAAAACCTGCTTCGCTACTTCGTAGAAACACAAAATTATTTACAGTCCCGATATTTTCTAAAAACTACCTTCTTACATTATCATTTAAAAACTTCACTAAATTATAAACTAAAGTTACAGGGTTTTGTTGATGGTAAGCTAAGTTGGATTGCTTTTTAAAAAGTTTGTCAGCACGTTCAATCGCTCTTTCTTGTGATGAATTTTCATCATTTTCTAATTTAGAATAAATTTCTTTACAAAACTTGTATGCTTTTCCGTATTTTTTATAGTTTAGACTCCATTGTTCACCAAGCGCATCATAATAGAATGTTCTGTGATGTTTTTGTTCTGAATAATTGAAATGTACATAAAACCATAGCTCAAATGAATCGTTTGAATAAGCAATATTATAACCTAAAAATTTACCTTTTTCAATAGCGTTATCGAAATCTGCAAACTCTTTTACCCCTTGTTTAACATCCATATCAAATACACACCAAACTTCATCATATTTTGTGGGGTTATCTTTAATAATTGAAGTGGTAGATTCAATTAATTTTAATTTAGTTTGACCTTTTAAATCTACCACCTCTACAGTAAGTGTTAAAACAGGAAAGGATTCAAAATACAATTTTTCGGTTTGTCCTTCACCAACTATTAGTATGGTTTTTGTGGGTTCTTTTACTTCAATTTTATACAGAGAAGCCTATGCCTTTTTTAACCATGGCTTTTGGGCTTTAACATCGGTTTTTTTGATGGATTTAGTTTTTTTAGGCATCTTCTTCCGTATCAATTAGTTTACTAAAATCGCCTAAAAACGGAATGGCGCCATATTTTCCCTGAATATAATCTTTTTCAAAGGATGCGTTATTTCTAATTCCTTTAAATTGAGCTAAAGAGTACAAATGACTTGCTCCATATTTGTCTTTTTCAACAAATTCTATTTGGTCACGTCTAAGCAAATCTGCGGATAACAAATTAGTGTCGTGCGCTACAAAAATTAGTTGAGCACCTATGTTTTCCTTTGAGTTATATTCAGCGTTAAATATTACCTCATTACTTACACCAACCCATCAACCAAAGCATTAAAAGCAGCACTCGGCCGCATAGCTTTCATCACCAGCTCATCGGTTGGCGAATAATAACCTTCCAACTCCACAGCCGCACCTTGTACATCATTTAGCTCGCTAATTATTGTGGCTTCTTTTTCTAAAAGTGCTTTATAGAAAGGTGCAAATGTAGCTTTCAATTCAGCATCTTCATTTTGGTTGGCTAAGGCTTCTGCCCAATACAAACACAAATAAAAATGGCTGCCTCGGTTATCTAACTCCTTCACTTTACGCGATGGCGACTTTCTGTTCAACAACACTTTTGAAGTAGCTTTGTCTAAGGCATCACCCAAAATAGTAGCCTTTTTATTATCGCTTTTAGTGCCAATAAAATCTAAAGAAACGGCAAGGGCTAAAAACTCGCCTAACGAATCCCAGCGCAAATGGTTTTCTTTAACAAACTGTTGAACGTGTTTTGGGGCAGAACCGCCAGCACCTGTTTCAAACAAACCACCGCCATTCATTAATGGTACTATGGAAAGCATTTTGGCACTCGTACCAACTTCTAATATCGGAAACAAATCTGTATTATAATCACGTAAAACATTACCGGTAACAGAAATAGTATCTGCTCCTTTTTTAATTCTTTCCAAAGAAAATTTAGTTGCTTCTAGTGGCGATAAAATGCGAATATCTAATCCTGTGGTATCGTGTTCAGGTAAATAAGCGTTTACTTTTTTAATTAATTCTGCGTCGTGTGGCCGGTTTTCATCTAACCAAAAAACTGCTGGCGTATTACTTTGCCTGGCTCTTGTAACCGCCAACTTTACCCAATCTTGCACAGGTAAATCTTTTACTTGACACATTCTCCAAATATCGCCAGTTTCCACTTCGTGTTCCGTTAACACCTTTCCATCAGCATCAACAACCTGCACTTTACCATCGGCAGGTATTTCAAAAGTTTTATCGTGCGAGCCATACTCTTCCGCCTTTTGCGCCATTAAACCCACATTAGGTATGGTACCCATAGTAACCGGATCGAAAGCACCATTTTCTTTACAAAAATCAATAGTGGCTTGGTAAATGCTGGCATAACTACTATCTGGTATTACCGCTTTTGTGTCTTGCTGTTCTCCTTTAGCGTTCCACATTTGGCCCGATGTACGAATCATCGCTGGCATAGAAGCATCAATAATTACATCGCTTGGCACGTGCAAATTGGTAATGCCTTTGTCCGAATTTACCATAGCCAAGTCTGGTCCGTTTTTATACGCCGCTTCAATATCTGCTTTAATCGCAACTGCTTCAGCTTCTGGCAAACTTTCTATTTTTTGCAACAAATCGCCAAAGCCATTATTTACATTTACATTTAATTTTTTTAAGATGCTGGCATGCTTATCAAACACCTCTTTAAAAAACACTTTAACGGCATGGCCAAAAATAATAGGGTCAGAAACCTTCATCATTGTAGCTTTTAAATGCAACGAAAACAAAACACCTTTTGCTTTTGCATCGGCTACTTGCGCTGTTAAAAAAGCTAACAACGCTTTCTTACTCATGTTAGCAGTATCAATAATTTCACCAGCCTGTAAAGCAATATTTTCTTTTAAAACACTTAGCTCGCCAGCTGTGTTAATATGTTGTATGGTAGCAGTTGTTGCAGTTGCAATGGTAAGCGATTGTTCGTTGTTTCTAAAATCGCCTGCGCTCATTGTTGAAACGTGCGATTTGCAGTTGGCCGACCATTCGCCCATTGAATGCGGATTGTTACGTGCAAATTCTTTAACTGGTTTTGGTGCTCTTCGATCGCTATTACCTTCTCTCAAAACAGGGTTTACCGCACTGCCTTTCACTTTATCGTATGTTGCTTTTATAGTCTTTTCTTCAGCTGTTTTAGGTTCATCTGGGTAGTTGGGTAAACCGTAACCGTCGTCCTGCAATTCTTTAATTGTGTTTTTTAACTGCGGAATAGAAGCGCTAATATTAGGTAATTTTATAATGTTAGCATCGGGTTGTTTCACCATTTCGCCTAACTCGGCTAAGGCATCAGGCATTTGCTGGTTTTCGGGCAACATATCAGCAAAAACAGCCAATACTCTGTTGGCCAACGAAATATCTTTCAACTCCACCTCAATGCCTGCTTGCTTAGTAAAGGCTTTTATAATTGGCAATAAAGATTGTGTTGCTAAAGCTGGTGCTTCGTCAGTTTTTGTATATATTATTTTTTTCATTTTTTTATATGATAAGATGATTAGCTATTCAAAGATCAAATATACAACGTGCAATGTGTTTTTTAGTATTTTATTAAAAGATTGAAAATATGGTGAAGTAATTTATAAAGTTTTGTTTAAAAAACGCGTTAAAATTAGGCTACTTGGAAATAGTGTGTTTAAAAAATAGTTATTTTTACAGCTTTCTTAGTTATTTTAATTTAGTACATTGTAAGAGTCTTAGATTTTTATTGAATTTAATTACAAATCAACATAATGCCTGTATTTTCCAAATTCAAAAAACAACTATACGACAAACTACTTATTGGAAATAACCTAGAAATACTATGCGAAAAACTGCACGTTTGCATAGTTGCCATACTTTTAACGCAAAATATACCTATTACTTTTTACAGATACACCTTCACACAATTTCCGCTTTATTTAACTTGGGTTAATATTGCTGAAATTTCAACCTATACTTTCTCATTAATCTTATTTTATAAAGGCAAACGAGAGCTATCTATTTTTGTAACAGCATTTGGTATACCAATTATATTCATCTATCTTTTATTTTTTTCGGGCCTTAATATAGCACTTGTTTTTAGCAAAAGTTTTTGGTTTCTGCTGTGTTTTAAACTAATCTATATTATTATACTAAGAAGAAAAATAACGAGATATCTATATATTATTTTTTGTCTATCATTATACTTTATACCTGGAGCTATAATTACCTATAGTTACCCAGAAGATTTAATTAAAATTATTCAAATATTAACATTAATACTTATTCCTTACATCATATCAACATTTGTTGAAATACAAGACACTCAAATTTCTAACCTTCATAGCAACCTAAAATTAAGACTGCAAGAAAAATTAGTACTAGCTATTAAGCTAAAAAACAAAAATGAAGAACTAATTACTTTTTCTCATATTATGAGTCACGATTTAAAGTCTCCACTTCACGCTATTATTTCTTTTTCCAATTTGATAAAAAGTGGTAATAATTTTAGCAGCGCTGAGCAAGAAAAGTACTTTACCTATATAGAAAAATCGGCAATTTCAATGAGTATGCTTATAGATGATCTATTAATTTACTCAAAAATTGAAGCGCAACAAAGCGAATTGAAATTAGTTAAATTGAATACTATTATAGAGGAGGTAAGTTCCAATTTTCAGTTTGAATTAATTGAAAATAATTTAATGTTAAATGTTTCTGACTTACCGCTAATTAAAGGAGATAAGTTAATGCTAAAAACCTTATTTCATAATTTAATATCAAACTCAATTAAATATCAACCAAAAGAAAAATTGAGCCATAGGCCAACCATTTCAATATCACATCAAGAAAACAGCAATAACCACTTTGTGTTTTTAGAAGACAATGGAATTGGAATTAAAGAAACCTATATATCTAATTTGTTTGTACCTTTTAAACGTTTTCATTCTGATAAAGAATATGAAGGCACAGGCTTGGGCTTGTCTATTTGTAGACAAGTAATGGACAAACATGGTGGAAGTATTGAATTGAAAAGCACTTCTGAAAATGGCAGTTTGTTCAAAATAATTTTCCCTAAGAAATGATAAGAAAATAAAGTACTTTTTTTGATCAATAATATACCATAAGGCGGCTAATACGGCGGGGCGCAGTCGAAAAAAAATAGCCCCGCATAGGTAGTTATACCATCTTATGCTGGATGTTTGGGTTTAGCTTTTGAAGCGTAATAAATATTGGTATTAAAACGGATGGCGAAACCAAAATTTATGCGAGTCGCAATCGTTTCACTTCAAAAAAAAGTTTGCTAAAGCTTAAGGTAATATTTTTTTTCTGAAATCTTTCATCACACTATCTTGCTATGTTTTTTTATTTATTGTTACTCTTCTTGCCCTAATTCTTTTAAATACATTTTACGTATTTTTTTTATATGAAAGTCTAACCGTTCTTTTTTCCAGCGTTTGGTAGCAATGGGTTTTAAGGCAATTACCTCAATTGCTGCTGGCCTAAAAATATTGCTGCCCCGTGGCATAGCATCGTGTGCATTGCGAATAATTACTGGCACAATTGGCACACCAGCTTGCATGGCCATGTGAAATGCACCTTTTTTAAATGCGCCCAAAGTATAATTTTTACTGCGAGTACCTTCTGGAAAAATAATTAATGAGGTACCATTTTTTAAGGCTTCAACTGCTGGAGCCATCGCTTCAATTGCTTTTTCTTTGTCTTTTCTATCAATAAAAATTACGCCTGCTGCTTGCATTAATTGACCAATTACTGGCATCATTTTCAATTCTTTTTTAGCAATACCAGTTGCGTTTTTTCTAATTAACTTGCTTACAATAAACAAATCGGTATTGCTTTGATGATTAAAAATAAAAACCGCCGGCCGATGCGACCACAAGTTTTCTTTACCTTTTACTACTAGCTCAATGCCTGCGGCACCAGTTACCAAATCACCAACGGTAGCCATTAATGCATTAGTGCCATCAACCTTTGAATATTTTACGATACCATTTGCCAAGCCCGATAAAGCAGCCGGAAACAAACTACTTGCTGCAAGGGTAGTACGCAACATGGCATTAGTACCTGGCCGCTCTGCACTATCGAAGCGATAAACGGGCCAACCATTTTTAAAGGCCATTGCAGAAAGTTGCACATCGGGGTTAACAGGTTGCGGCTTGCCTACTATTTCTAAAAGTGGTGCATCTTCGTGGCTATCGGTATAAAAATAACTTTTACTTAAATCTAACTGATGCTTTTCTGCCAACTGCTGCCCTGCCCAAGCTTTACCCTCGCCCCAACAAGCGGGTTCAACAATATTGCCTGTAAACTTATCATTTTTTACCTCCATTTGAGTGCACATTACATGCTCAATATTTAAATCGTGCGCAATAGGGTTTACTTGGTAAGGTGTAGCTGCCGAAATTATGGCTACGGTATGGCCTTGTGCTAAATGGGCATTTACTAAGGCACGCGCTTCTGGGTAAATTTGTTTGGATAGATGCTTGTGATATACTTCCTCACCAAGTTGTATAAATAATTTTTCTGAAATACCTTTTACGCCTTGCGCACTTACCGAAGCTAAGCCTGCAAAATTACGCTGACCCATTGCATATACCATTACGCCACCAAACTGTGCAATAATTTCTTTGGCACTTGCCTTGCCACTAAACATACGAGTTTGCACAAATCGCTTGGCCGAAAAACTGCTAATCAAGGTTCTGTCCAAATCAAAAAACGCACCAATATGTGGCCCTTTTTCGCTTTCTAAAATACTTTGTGCAATAGCACTTGTTTTACAACCCGGTACAATTTCTCGCTCAACCGGTATAAGGCTTTTGGTTTCTTCTACTTGTTGAAGGCTTGTGCCTTGTAACCATCGTATTTTTTCGGCCAATTGATTGAGCTGTAATAAAAATTCATTTAGTGTTTCTTTTTTATCATCAGTTACCGTTGGTATTAAATCTAAATTTTGAACCAAGCGAATACCATTTATTAAAAACGGCTTGCGTACCGCTTCTACACGTTGTATAATGCCTTGCCAATGTAACTCTTCACTTATAAAAACACAATCGTTAATAAATTCTTTTTCGTTAAAGGCAATGCTTGCATCTCTATCTTTTAAAGCGTAAGCTACTACTCGGTAAGCTTCTACATAATTTTGTAAAACTACTGGTGCAATTAACGTTTTTTGTAAGCTTAAAAAATCTTTCTTTTCTGTAAGCTCACTATTTATTAAATGAGGCCAATTAACGCTTAGTGCTTTTAAATTTTCTTCTATTTCATTTATAAAATCTAATTTTTTTGAAAAGAAAAATTCAAATTTAAATAACTTGCGTAATGCTAGTATTTGTTGCCAAAAATTAGTGCCTTGTTCTCCATCTACTGCATCTTTTTGCAATAAGGCCAACTCAATAAATGCCCTTTTAAACAAGTGTTGTATGGACATGTTGGCGTAATACGTTGCCTGTAAATAGTTTTCGGAGTTTAGCACAAACTTAGCTTGTATGCCTTGCCCACGTTGTAGCAACAAACCATCGCGCAGCAACAAATTAATTGCCGCTTGTATACATTCGCCCATAGCCTTGCCTCTGTCAACCATAGCATCGGGTTCGTGCTGCTCAATTAACAACATTAAGTTAATTACGTTATTTTCAATGGCTCGTTTGTTTAAAGAAAACTTTGCCAGCAAGGCAATACATATTAATGATGCTGTAGTAACAGGCGTAATGTTATTTACTTGATGGGCCAATTCAATTGCGAATTGCGAAATTTCATTTTCGAAAAAACTGGTGTTGCGGCCTTCTTTAATTATTGAAACTGTTTTGGGCGCATCTATTTGCACGGGCTGGCCAAAGCGTAACGAAATTTTACCGAGGTTGTGATTTAAGCGACGAGCATAGTTTAAAAACCAGCCCAAACTTTCTTGCTTTTTGTTATTGCCTCGGCCTTCGGCAGTCATATCTTGTACATCGGGTATTAAATCGTACACAATAGAAACGGGTACATATTTTACCTTGCGTTTGCTGTTTTGCTCGGCTTCGTAAATGTATTTTAAAATACCCATTTTAGGCCAAACCAATTTACCAGTTCGAGAACGAGTGCCTTCTAAAGCCCACATAAAATGCGCACCTGTATTAAGTAAACTGCCAATAAAATGCCGTAAACAAACTTTATAAATTAAATCATCTTTAAAAGATCGCCTAATAAATATTACTCCGTTTTGGCGGGCCAATTGACTTATTCCTGGAATATCTAAATTAATGCCTGCAAAAATATGTGGCAACGGCACGCCGTGTTGCATTAATACTATGCCCAGCACAAACATATCTAAATAAGTTTTGTGCGTCATTACAAAAGCAATTGGGTGTTGACGTGCCATTTTAGCAATGGCTTTTATTTGATTGCTTTTAACATCAATATTTTTATTATAGCCTTTGTACAATATGTATTGCGCAAACTCTAAACCCAAAATATTTGTTAAAGGGCTATGTTGCGTTTGCAACTCTTTTAAACATTCGGTAGCAGTTTTATGTATCTCTTCATAAGGCTGATTGAGCTTTTCTGATATCGCAATCAACTCTTTTAAAAACTGCGGATTATTTAACAACGTATTCACAATACGCTAACTTACAAAATTATAGGGTATTAATTTTTGTTTAGAAGATAAAAGGGTTTGAGAGTTGTTTTTTAAGATGAAATATACAAAGTAACCTCACAACAATGTTGAAATAACTTATAAAAAAAGTGGTGATGGAGTTGACCAATTACAGGATGGCTAGTTTGATTTTTTCTCAGATTTAGTATTGGAAAAAGACAGAATAATAAACTTTACTATTAAGGAGGAGCGTGGTAATGAATTCCGTTTTTCTACTATGGAGCTAAAGCGGCATGTTATATGGTGGCCCATGTAAGCAACTGGATATGAAACACCGGGTACAAAACCAAATAACTATGTTAGACTATTTCAACTTTAAAAAGCGTTTATGTACAAATCATATTCTGTTAATGATTTTACACTTTTAGATGTAAGCAATTTATTAATAGTTTGATGCATTTGATTTTGGATATGTTTTTTATCACCTATTGTTTTTAAAAACGGCTACCGCAGTCGCATCTTTTTATGTTTTATTTTCTGCCTACCTTTAATTCAACATCAAAATATGGTTGACAAACTTATAAAAAGTCTTGCTCTTGTTAAACCGAATATGGTTTTTAAATTATACACCAAACCACTAGTAAGATTACGCTAAATACTATTGCTAATTGGTGTATTGTAATATTAACCGTACTAACAAATTGTTTAAATACTCCACATCAAAATCACCTATGCTTGGTTCTATATGGTCATTTCCTATACCACTATCATTAGTAATAAAAGTATAAGTGCCATTGGTTGCCATTGCTATAAAGCGCATTAAAAATTCTGTTTCTTTATCAATGCCACTAGCAGTAAGTGGTATTACTTTAATGCCTTTTGCGGCAGCCGTTTTTATAGTGTTTTGTATATCGCTTATAACAGCATCGGTATAATGTGGTGGCGCATCTAAAAGTAAAAATGCAATTCTTGCTTTAGCATTTGCCGACCATTGTAGGTTGTTAATTCCAGCATCTAACGCAGTATGCACCGCTTCCGGAAAATCGCCACCACCAGCTGCATATTGGTTTTGAATAAAAGAAATGGTTTCGTCAATATCGTTAGTAAAGTCAGATTGCCTGACAAGGTATTCGTCGCCTTCATCTCGGTAAAAAACAGTTGAAGTATATATATCTAAGTTAGCAATGGTGTCTTCAACTGTTGTAATTACATTTCGCAAATCTTGTTTTAAAAACTCTAACTCATCAGCCATTGAACCTGTAGCATCTACTATAAAAGAAAGCTCTACCAAGTTTAAATTTGCTGGACGGTTGGTTACCACAATTTCATTAATGCCGTCTTGATGTAACATAGCTGCACCTCTAATTGCCTCACCGTTAACAAATATATTATAGGTACTAATGTCAATTGTGTCATTATTATATAAAGTAGGCCAAAGTTCTGCAGTTCCTTTATTATCGGTTTTGGCAGCCCAGCTAACTACATTATTGGCATCTAACAATTCTATTTCGGCATCTACAACTGGTATATTATCTGTAGTTTTTACTAATACAGAAACTCTATATTTTGGGTAAAAACCCCAATACTCTGGCATTTCGTAATAATCATTTTCGTTTAGTAAAGTGTCTAAAAATTCCCAGTTATTTAAATCACTCCACTCAGCGGCCGTTACCAAACCTGCATTAGGTTGAGGTTCGGTAGGATCACCTCCTATTGTTCCTCCTGATGTTCCGCCAGTTGTTCCACCAGGTGATTCTGTTATATCAAAATCGGAAGCACCGTAGTAATACTCATCATCGGGTTCCGTTGGTGCTGATACCTCTACAACCAATAAGTAACTTTGAGAACAAGAGCCGTTTTTAACCGTATAAAAAAGTTTAGTGGTTGCTGTTTCAATTGAAGTAAATGTCCAAGTTGTTTTTCCATCGGCTGTAGCAAAACTGGTAACATTGTCACCTGTCCAATACCCGGCAGTATTTTCTTCAACAAAATCCATTAAGTCTATTATTTCATAAGAAGACAAATAAAGATTTGAGGTTTTCAATTTTGCTTCGGGCTTTTCAAGTACTTCAATTTGTAAAGAACTTAATGCGCTTTCGCATATTGAGCCATCAGGAAAAGTAACAAAATGGCTCACCCATAATTGGTTGCTGGCAACGTTTAAAACATCAATACCAAAAATATCAGCGGTACACAAATTATCAGCATTATCGCACAAGCCTAATAGTTCACCTTGGCTACCATTATCATCAGCATATACTCGGTAATTTTGGCCACCTAATTTAACACCGGCAAACAAATTGCCACTACAAATAGGGCGCTGTTCATTTATTTTAGGTGCTTGCAAAAAACGGTTTAAAACATTGTAAACTGTTTCGCAAGTGCTGCTATTGCCATCTTTATCAGTAAAAGTGTATAAATAGGTAACCACATTAAAGTCGGGTTGTTTGTCAATAGTTTGTTCTACCTTAAAATCAATTTCTGATGCAGCGGTGTTATCGTCAGAAGGGTTAAAATCTTCAAACTTGCTTGCTATTGGCACCCCCACAGGCGCGCAAATATTTACTACACTTTTATTAGGACAAGTAATTTGGGGTTGGCTTTGACTTTGTGTTTCAATGTTAAGAAGGAAAGTTAAAATAGTGATCAAAAACACGTTTATTTTGATCTGTTTTGGAAATATTGGATTCATAATTTTTAAATTTAGTATTAGTTAATGTGTGAAAATTTTAAAATAATTTTGGCTTTTTGTATTTTGCCCAATAATAAATATAATAATAAATTTACAATATGATAGACAAAATTCCTTTTTTTGTTTGATTTAGTACCTCCGCAAGATGGTGCCAAGCAAAATTTAAAAGATTGGGAAAGTGTATTTTTGAAATAGAATGTAAAGAAACTAATAAAAGGATGAAGGCCCGGGCTAAAGGCTTGTTTAAAGGTAGGGATGAGGTTGTGAAAAATATTGATGAAGTAAAGATTGACAAACCATATAAAAGACCAAATAATGCCACTACCAAAGCACAAAGAAAAAGTACCCAATGAATACCGTGTGTTGATTGTAAAAAAGAGGGAGATAAGATGGTTACTGATTATAAAAACCTATTAGTAAAATAATATTATATAACAGGCACTATAGATAAAGTAAAAGATATTATTTTACTCTGCTTCAATGCCCTTGCTACACAAAAAGGATGCCGCTGTAATTGGGGCTAAATTTAAATTTTGCTGTCATTCACTAAAATTTTTTTATTAAATTCTGTACCACTAAGCAAAAATTCTACTTACAAAACTTTTACTAAAAAAATCATCACTCGATCCTAAAACAAAAAAGTATTAATGTAAATATATAACAATTTTGTTGGTCAGGTTTTAGTTTAAGCTCCCCCGTTCTCAGCAAAATACTTCCACAGTACTGCAGCCTGTAATGCTTGCACAACTTGGTTGCTGTTTAATAGTGCTAAAACTTGTTGTTTGTTAAACAAGTGTACTTCAATTTCTTCGCTAACTTCTAAATTTTGTGCTTGAATTTTTTCGATGCCAGTAACCAAAAAGGTGTGCGTATAATTGGTATGGGTGGCTGGGTTGGCGCATAGTTTAGTATAAGGTTGCCAATGGCCTTTTCCATATCCGGTTTCTTCTAACAACTCTCTTTTGGCTGCTTGCAAGGGTGTTTCCCCGTCATCAATTACGCCTGCTGGTAGTTCAAAACTAATTTCACCTAAAGCATGGCGATATTGTTTTATAACCACAAACTGTTGATCAGTTGTAATGCCTAAAACGTTTATCCAATCTGGGTATTCTAATACATAATAGTCTGGCACTTCATTACCGTTTGGCAAGCGCAAATGATCTTTACGAAATACTGCCCAGGGTGGATGTTGATAAATGTAGCGACTATTTATTATTTCCCATTTTTTTATCATACCAAAAAAAATTGATTAATCTAAAGCGTTACTTCCGCCCTGTTTAATGGCATACTCATACAGTGAGAACCGCCACGGGCACGTGATAGTTCGGATGAGGGGATGGTTATAAAAGTGTTGGTTAACTTTGTTGTATTTATTTTACCAGTCAGCCAAAGCTCAATAAAATTTTCGGAACTAATTATTTTAAAGCCTGCATTTTCAAAAGCAGCCAACGTTTTTGGGTTGCGATTGTAACCAATTACAACACCTTCTTTTAAAGCCAATACGTTGCAAGCATCGGTCCATTGCTCCCGATCTTCGTATGGAAAAACGCGATCGCCACAGTAAATAAATTGTACGTCTTTTTCAGCACAACCAAAATCTACTACACTTATGTTTATGCAAAGTTCTTTTATGCTTTCAAAAAATTTGGGTTCAAAATTTCCTTTAGTATACTGTAAGATGCTTACGCCATCTCCATCATTTTTTTTATAATTAGGTTTAAGCAATTCAAAATCATATTCTTTTTCGGTTTCTTCTAATGGGTCGCATAAAGGCCCAAAAATTAACCACATGTTTCTTTTTACTTGGGTCATAATGGTGTCAATATGCATCCAATCTCGTTTAGGTGGTATTTTAATAACCGATACTTTATTAATGCTATGAGCTCCTTTTATGGCAAACAATTTTGGGATGAGTTGTATTATGGCTTGAGCGGTGGTTCTTTCGCTGCAACCTACCATTAGGTGGCCTTTGGCAATCATCATTACATCGCCACCTTCTAAAGTTATTCTTTTATTAAGTTGCTCGGTTTTGCTTAATAACGAAAACTGATTGCTTTCGCGCAGGGTAACTAATTGATTTTCTGGAAATAGATTTTCACCAATGTATTTTGCTAATATACTTTCGCGAGCCCTTGCTTTGTAAGCTGTTTTGCTTAATAAAAGATGATCGCCAACGGTAATACCAATATCTCGAGTAAAAATAAAATTAGGAATAGGCGCAAAAATATACTTGCCGTTATGATAACCAGAGATTAAGATTTTTGTTAACAGTTTAGGGTCATCAATTTTGTTAAGGTTATCTATTTGATATAATACATGCTCAACAGCACAAACGGCCGCTATAATTCTAAGTCTGTTTTTTTTATGAGAGAGAACTATTTCTAAAGCTTTTTGCGTATCAATTACAAATTTGGAATTATGATAATTTTGATGAAAAGGGTTAAAAAAAGCCGGTCTTAAGTTATTTTTATAAGCTTCTTTATTTTCAGCTAAAACATTTTTATTTATTTTTTCAGGATCTAAAAATGCTAATAACACCATTGCATATTCATCATACTCTCGTTGCATTTTTTTTAAATCAACAATATCTTCATATAGTAATTCTTGGGCTTCTTGAGGCACTATTTTACCAATGCCGCCATCGGGGCTATGTATTAGTAGGCGTTGTAGTTTACCAACTTCTGATTGTACTAAAGGATTTTGCATTTTTTTTTATTTATGAATAATCGTCTTCAAAATTTTCTTCCTCATCAATAGAAAACATAGAACCAAAAAGGTCTTTAAACTGATAACCTGCTCTAATTAAGTTTTTGCCTACCAATGAATATTCGGCCAAGCCGTGTAGTAAAAATTCCATCAACAATAGTTTCTCTTTTACTGATTTTTTTGGTTGATAGGTTTCCACTATTTCGGATAGACCAGGAATTAAAAATAAGGTTTTTTTATACTGTTCATTAGTAATGTCGTTATAAAAATCGAGTGAATTGTCTTTGGCAAACCAATCAATTATTTTTTGATAAGGATTGGCTTGTTTACGCTTTTTAAAACTTTCCGGATCGGGGAAGTAGTTGGTAAATTGTTTACGAATGGCTTTGCCAATTAGTTGAATGGCAACCAAAAATGGGCCTTCTTGTTCACCCTCGTATACCAATTCTATTTTACCGGTAATGGAAGGTACTACGCCTGATAAATCTGAAACACGGGCTGTAGTTTTCTTTTCTTCATTAATTAAACACCTACGTTCGGCGGTGGAAAATAGGTTTTCTCGTGCTGTAATAGTTAGCCTTGCAGATACGCCGCTTTTTTCGTCAACATATTCACTTTCTCGGGCAACAAAAGCAATTTCTTCTAATAAATCTTCAATTAACGCTGGTACTTCAACAATGGTTTTTTGTGTATCGTTAACACGGGCTTCTTGCTGGCTAATGGTTTTGCTTATTTCAATTGACCGAGGGTAGTGGGTTAGTATTTGGCTTTCAATACGATCTTTTAGTGGCGTAACAATGCTGCCACGGTTGGTATAATCTTCGGGGTTGGCAGTAAATACAAATTGAATATCGAGCGGTAAGCGCAAGTTGAACCCTCGTATTTGTATGTCGCCTTCTTGCAAAATATTAAATAGTGCTACTTGTATGCGAGGTTGCAAATCGGGCAGTTCGTTAATTACAAAAATTGAACGATGTGCGCGTGGTACTAAACCAAAATGTATTACCCGCTCATCGGCATAAGAGAGGCGCATGTTGGCAGCTTTTATTGGGTCTACATCGCCAATTAAATCGGCTACTGAAACATCGGGTGTTGCCAATTTTTCTACATAGCGTTTGCTGCGGTGCAACCATTCAATTGGGGTTTGGTCGCCTTTTTCGGCAATTAAATTTTTGGCATAGGTTGATAGTGGTTGCAATGGATCGTCGTTTAAATCGGAACCAGCAACAATTGGCATATACTCATCTAACAAGTGAATCATTTTACGGGCAATACGGGTTTTTGCTTGCCCCCGTAAACCCAATAATAATATGTTGTGATTGCTAAGTATGGCTCGTTCCATATCGGGTAACACGGTATCATCAAAACCTACTACGCCTTTAAAAACGGTTTGTTTATTTTTTAGTCGTTCAATTAAATTGTTCCTTAATTCTTGCTTTATGCTTTTGCTTTGCCAGCCATTTTGCTTTAGCTGGCCTAATGTTTTAATGTCGCTTATGTTCATTTAATTTTGTTGTGTTTATGCATTATTTATTGTGGGTGAAGAAGCATTTAAAATAGCCCCGATTGCAGCGGTTATCCCAATTACGAAGTGTTGGGATTTGAGCGGAAAGCGGGTAGCTCGTTTTTGCGGGTTTTTCCGTTTCGCTTCATTATAAAAAAAAATGAGCTGTAGTTAAAATGTAGTAATGATGTGTTGTTTTGATGCTTAGCGGCCTTTGCGTACATCAATAAAGCTTTTTATAAAAACTACCATTGCTACTGCACAACTAAAAATCATTACGATTAACCGAATAATGCTAAGCGTGCTGCCACGGCCAATAGCGCCAGTAAGTGGTTTTATTAAAGCAATAATTACCATTAAAGTTAGTAGCACTACTATGTGGGCCACTACTTTATTGCCCTTTTGCATAAAGGGGGTGCATATTAAAAATATTATACCAAAAGCTAAGGGTATAAATGCGGTTGGGGAGTTGCTGTTTAAGCCTGCCCATAAGCCCATAATTGCTAATATTACCCCATTAATAAAGTTTGCTCGCCAAGGTTGCATTGTTATAAATTTGTTTATGCAAGTTTAGTTAGTTTTTTGGTGGTTTACAAGGGGAAGGATGGATAAGATTAGGTTGTTTAAAAAATAGATGAATAATTGAATAAGTTTGATAAGAAAAAGAATTGCTACAATGAAAAAAACGTGGTTTGATTTTACTTCAATTATATGGTTTGATGGTGGTTAAAATTGTTAAATTTATTTTCTCATCATTTACTAAATTGGCGTTACTGGCAATCGTCAATAATAATTTCTAAATCAGCACCTAAAATTACTTCAAAACCACTATTGAGCTGTATATAAATGGTTAATACGGCATAACACTGTTAAAAAAATAGCCCCGACAAGAGTGGTTATGCCATTTTTTGGGTAGCCTTTGAAGCGTTGGTAAAATGGTATTTGAACGGATGGCGGGACCAATGTTTATGTGAGCGGCAACTGCTTCGCTTCTAAAAATTTTTTGCTAATTTTTTTTTATGTGATTGCTTTTAACTACAACCCCAGCTTTTTTTGTTTAAAGTAATTTTAGTTATTTGATGTGTTAAACCCACTTAATTTTTCTGAATAATAAACGCTCCAAATTCTTTAATGCATTTTGGTGGTGGGTTGTTTATTGTTGCTGATATACAGTTGCTTATTTCTGTGCAACTTTTATTACCACAATTGCCTGCCAAACTTGTTAGCACTCTAAAATAGGTGGTTTGGTTGTTGTTGGGTGGTGTATATGTACTTGATGTTGCATTGGCAATGTTGCTGAAACTACCATCGCAACCAGTTGTGTTACTTTGCCATTGGTAGCTTACTCCTACAGTTGGGCTTGAGGCTACTAAGGACGCTAAAAGGCCGCCACCACAAGTGATTTGATCTGTACTAATAGTTGCCGCATTTATTATTGCTGTTTCAAAATTAATGGTAAGGTTAAATGCACCACATTGTGCATTGTTGGCAGTTCCATTTGAAGTTAAGGTAAAGGTAGAACAAGTTGCCTCTTCAATATTTAAGGCTATGGTGTTGTTACATTGGTTATAGGTTATGTTAGGGTTGGGGGTGGCTACAGCCCATTCTCCTTCGCATATATTACCACCGTTACAGTTTAAAAAATCTTGTAAAAAAAAGGTAGCTCCTGCACTATTATTACAAACAATAGTATCAATTACCAGGCTACTGTTTGTTGGGCAACATTCTTTAAGTAAATTCAACTGCTTTGGAAAGCTGGCAACTGTATTATTACTTAATGAGGGTTGATAAGTTAAATTGATGGCATCAAAAACGGCTATACAATCGTCGCCAGTTGAAACGTATACAAAGCCATTTAAATAAACCACGCCTCTTGAACCTGCCCAGTTTAAATTGTCACCAACGTTACCATCAAACTGTGTATCTGTTAACGATTGGGCAATAACATTTCCATTAGCATCTAATTTTTGAATGTAAGATGGTGGGTCAAATCCGCCGCCAGCTGAAACAGCTATGTAGCGGTTTCCAGCAGCATCTTGGTCAATACCCATTATTCTAGAACCAGTAGGCACCCCAAGTTGATTGTTGGATGCAAATAGTTCGAAAGTGCCACAGCCACCTGCACCATCTGTATAAGCTGCGGGGTCAATTAAGCCTCTGTAAATACCTGCCTGAAAATTTCCAACTGAAGCAGTTCCGGTAGCATACCAATAGCCATCATTACCATTGGCAAAACCCCAAAAATATCCTTCGCGCATGCAGCCTACTCTGTTTCCGGTACATAAATCATAAATTACAATATCGCCTGTGCCTGTTTGAAAATCAGAAAATATGTTGGTATATAATAGATTGCCTACTGCAAAATGGTTAAAACTGAAACCATCGTTAGTAAAATTATCTATAGCTGGGGTTGATAAATCAGCATCAATTTTTTCACCTAAGCAACTAAACTTTTGAATATTGTATTCATTATTAGTTTGATCATTTTCGCCAATATATAAGTTGCCATTTAAATCAATTGCTATTGCATGGGGCTCGTCTACCACATTTTGTGCGTTTAACCAGGGCATGCCATTGGCGGCATCTCCTATTTCTGTCAGTGCTCCTGTAGTAGAATCAATGCTAAATTTTTCAACATAGTTTAAACCAGTATCATTTAAATACAAATAATTGGTGCAGCTACAATTTTGTGCATTTACTAAAAGATGAAAAAAGGCAATAATAGTGATTAACAGTAGGTAAACAAGCTTATTCATTGTACTATTTTCTTTGAAAAAAAATATAAATTATGTGGCCTTTTGTCTTTACGCTAACTTTTTGATATTGTAGAATCATTTTTAAAATAGTTAAAAGCGAAAATAAGACCGTATTTTATAAAAATAAATAATTTAATTAAAATAAATACCAAATAGGTTTGTTATTTTTGGCTGAGAAAGAAGTGGCCATGCATCTTACTTAAAAACAGATAATTACATATTGATAAAAAAAATTAGTCTATTTAAGGGGAATTGCGCCTAAGTTTAGGCAACAAATTTTACACCTAAAAGTATATTTTATTTTAAGATTTCAAATCATTCGTTTTATTAACTTAGCTATAGGATCATTTTTTTTAGGTAAAATGTAGTGTAAAAATAATGATTGATTATGTTATTTCTCGCATAGAACCTTTACCTTTGCAGCGAAATTGAAAATCCATTCTACAAACAAATAAATTAATGGCAAATACAGGCTCAGTAAAACAAGTAATCGGCGCAGTAGTTGATGTTCGTTTTGATAGTAACAAAGGGGCAAAGTTACCTCAAATATTAAATGCACTAACTATCGACAAAGAAGATGGTTCTAAATTGGTTTTAGAATGTCAGCAACACCTAGGGGAAGATAGTGTTAGAACTATTGCTATGGATAGTACTGATGGTTTAGTTAGAGGCACAGCAGTAGTTGATAGTGGCGCACCTATTAAAATGCCAATTGGCGAAGAAATTAAAGGCCGGTTGTTTAACGTAGTAGGTGAAGCAATTGACGGTATTGGCGAAGTAAGTAATGCTAACGGACGGGCCATACATAATGCGCCACCTAAATTTAACGATTTAAGTACCGAAAGTGAGGTGTTATACACAGGTATTAAAGTAATTGACTTAATTGAACCTTATAGTAAAGGTGGTAAAATTGGTTTGTTTGGTGGTGCTGGTGTTGGCAAAACGGTATTGATAATGGAATTGGTAAATAATATTGCAAAGGCTTATGAAGGTTTGTCAGTATTTGCAGGAGTTGGAGAACGTACCAGAGAAGGCAACGATTTGTTGAGAGAGTTTTTAGAGTCGGACGTAATAAAATACGGCGAGGAATTTAAGCATAGCATGGAAGAAGGCGGCTGGGATTTAAGTAAGGTAGATAAAAATGCACTAAAAGACAGTAAGGCTACCTTGGTTTTTGGTCAAATGAACGAACCACCAGGCGCACGTGCAAGAGTTGCTTTAAGTGGGCTTTCTATAGCCGAATATTTTAGAGATGGAGATGATAGCTCGGCAGGTGGTAAAGATATTTTGTTTTTTATTGACAATATTTTCCGTTTTACACAAGCGGGTTCTGAGGTTTCGGCATTGTTGGGTCGTATGCCATCGGCAGTAGGTTACCAGCCAACTTTAGCTACCGAAATGGGCTTGATGCAAGAGCGTATTACTTCTACTAAAAGAGGTTCTATAACATCGGTACAAGCAGTATATGTGCCAGCAGATGATTTAACAGATCCGGCACCAGCAACAACATTTGCGCACTTAGATGCCACCACGGTATTAAGTAGAAAACTAGCTTCTTTAGGTATTTACCCAGCTATTGATCCATTAGACTCTACTTCAAGAATGATGTCGCCAGATATTTTAAGTGAAGAACATTATAATACAGCGCAGCGGGTAAAACAAATTTTACAACGCTATAACGAGCTGCAAGACATTATTGCTATTTTAGGTATGGATGAATTGAGTGAAGAAGATAAATTATCGGTGTATAGAGCACGTAAAGTACAACGTTTCTTGTCGCAACCTTTTCACGTGGCAGAACAATTTACTGGTACGCCAGGCGTTTTAGTGCCAATTGAAGAAACCATTAGAGGCTTTAATATGATTATGGATGGAGAAGTTGATGATATTCCGGAAATGGGCTTTAACTTAGTAGGAACAATTGATGAAGCTATTGAAAAAGGAAAGAAAATTTTAGCGGAGGCAGGCTAAAATTATCAATAATATTTATACTTAAAGAATTTATAAAATGGATTTGAGCATAATTACACCAGAGCAAACGGTTTTTGAAGGTACTGCAGAAAGAGTACAGCTGCCAGGTGTTTCTGGTAAATTTGAAGTTTTGCAAAATCACGCAGCATTAATTTCTGCATTGGCTTATGGCCAAGTAAAAGTTACTAGCAATGGTACTATAAAATTAATGCAAATTACAGGTGGTTTTGTAGAAGTTTTAAATAACAACGTTACTGTTTTAGCAGAAGGGATTATTGAAGAAACCGCAAAAAAATAATTCAACCCTAAAGATATTTTAGAGCTGGTATTTAACCATTTACTAAAATTTAGTTAAACTACTTAGACCAAAATAAGTAGGAAGGCAGCAATATTATTGCTGCCTTTTTTTGTTTTAACAACCAACTATAAGCTGCTAAGAGGGTTTAAAATATTTAAAAGGAAAAGGCAACCGATTCCACAACCAATTATAATAAACAGTTTTTTCGCTGCCAAAATTTTTAAAAAAGTGGGCAACTGATGGTATATTAGAACCCTCAAAATCAAAAACATAATTAGTATTGCTATGCTGTTTTATAATATGATCAATTAATACCGCCATCCACCCATTTTTTTTGCCAAAACCAGTACTGGCATTAACCAAGTTTATTATTCTTTGCTCCGTTTTAACACAATACATAACAGCATCAAGCTCCTTATTTTTATTTAACACCCCCAAAGCAACACCTAATTTTTGCTTAGTAAGCACATTCAATAATTTTTCTAAAATGGTATAATCTTTTATACTTAATACCGAGCTGTCAATGTTATAAGTTTGCCGCATTAGTGCTACTATTGCACTTGCCTCAATATTGGTAACAATTTGCGGCTCATTTTTTAATGCTATTTTTATTTCTCGGCGCGTATTGTATTTATAATTGGCTAAAATGTTTGAAAAGGGTTGGTTTAAATGAATGATGTAATTATTTTTAGGCAAAAAACTTCCACCATCAAACAACTTATCAGACACACAATAATTAATATATTTAATTTTAGCAGGAATGGTATTCACCATTTTATCAACAACTATTTTACTTAATTTAATTGTTGAAATTATACCTAACTGTTGGCACAATAAAGGATAATAAACATATTCAATACCAAATTTTTTTTTGGTAGGAAGCGGTAAAATGGCTTCATAATTGTTTAAAACAATGGCGCTATAATTTGGGGCAACAACATTTAAGTAAAAAGAGTAGGCATACGGAAAACCCTGTAAAGATTGCCTTACACAAGCATCCCACAAATCAATATCAATTTCGTTATTTTTAAGATATCGAATTTTCATACATTATAGATAGTTGTTTTTCAAAAAGCTTGCGCCAGCCTTGCCAACCTTCGCTATCACTTAAAGAATTGTTGTGCCATACAACACTACAATAGCCATTATTATTAATTACTTTTTGAAATAGATCAATACTTTTTTCAATGCTCTTTTCAATGCTTAACTTTTGATATTTTTTCAAAGTAACATCCATCATTATAAGCGGAATTACCTTTAACTTGGTTTTAATTTCCCATCTTAAATTATAAAAATAAAATGGGCTTGCTGTACCTGCTCTAAAACCAATTTGATCTGCATAACCCATACTAAACTCTTCCTGCATTTCTAACTCAATCAAATTTTCGTAAGTATCGGGCAGTTTAACCATTAAAAAATGTTGTCTGTTTTTGTCAATCGATTTTTTAACTACCTCTTCCAATTGTAAGTGCTCTATTTCTAATTGTTTTTTATTTTGGTTAGATGCATAAGATGGGTGCAAGCCAATTTCCCCAACATCTGCCATTCCTTTTATCAAATTTCTAAACTCTTCTTGTTCTAAAGAAACATTTTTATCGTTAATACCATATTCGCCTACTAAAAAAAAGTAAATTGGCTTTTGGCCATATTTTTTGGCTTGCTCAATAAGGTACGGGAAGGTATAAAATGGATCTGGAAACAAACCACTAATTGCTCCAAACCGATCGCTTAATTTTGAAAAATTGAACTGACTTATCTCTTTAATTATACCACCAGCATTACGCAAAAAACCTTTGTTTCGGTAAGCATAAGCCATATCAATATCAAAAGTTAGCTGCAGTTTTGCTTTAGGCTCTTTGTACTTTATATTAGGGTAATAGGCAGAAAGTATATTTTTGATGCGATTAACCCATATATTTACAACTGGCTGTTGTAAAAATTGATATTTGTGTGCTATTGAAGCTTTTGAAGGAAAACGGCCAAACTTGTCAGCTTTAAAAGGTAAATATTCTTCGTAACGACTAACCATATAAAAAATGGCAGCAAAAGGGTCAAACTTTAAATCGCAATGTTCATCATCGGTTACAAAAAGTAGCGGAACTTCCCCTTTATTTTCAACTTCAAATTTTATATCTTTTATACCAAATTCAAATAATAAACTGTGTGCCTTTATAAAAGGTACTTTCTTCAACTTTTCATCACCATAATTTATTTTTGGCAAATCTATGGTACCAAACTCTTGAAAGTTAGTGGTAATGCTAAAATCAATGCCCAACAATTGGTTAAACACTAACTCGCAAGTGTAGCGTAAGCGGTTGGTTTTTGCCTTTGCATAAATTAAAAGATTCATTGGTTTACGCTTATCTTATCCTAAAAGGTAAAAGTAGGCTTTTTTGGTTAATTGGTATTGGGTATTGTTTTATTAGAGTTTGTTCAATTTAGTTTGCAATGGAGAAATGAAAGCCAGATAATACTTTAGAGAAACATTAATCCATCTCGCAACTTTAACTCAATACGCCCACTTTAAATAACTCGCTCCCCAGGTAAAGCCTCCACCAAAGGCAGCAAGCATTAAGTTATCGCCGGGTTTTAGTTTATCTTCCCAATCCCATAAACATAATGGTATGGTAGCTGCAGTAGTATTGCCATACTTTTCAATGTTTATCATTACTTTATCGCTACTTAAACCAGCAAATTTTGCTGTGGCATCTATAATGCGTTTGTTGGCTTGGTGTGGTACCAACCAATCAATAGCATCTGTAGTGAGGTTATTTCTATCCATCACTATTTTAACAGCCTCCGACATTTTACTTACCGCAGTTTTAAACACCGGCCCACCATCTTGATAAACATACTGATGCCCTAAATTTAACAATTCGGGAGTTAATGGAGTTCTTGAGCCACCCGCTTTTATGTGTAAAAATTCTTCACCGCTACCATCGCTACCCATATAACTATCAACTAAGCCAAAGCCATCTGTATTAGCTTCTAACATAACCGCAGCTCCAGCATCACCAAAAATAATACAAGTAGATCTATCTTCATAGTTGATAATGCTGCTCATTTTATCGGCACCAATAACAATTATTTTTTTATACGCCCCACTTTCTATAAATTTAGCAGCAGTAGTTAAAGCATATAAAAAACCGCTACAAGCGGCAGAAATATCAAAACCTGGCACCCCTTTCATACCACATTGATGGCCTACAATGTTGGCCAGCGCAGGAAAACGTACATCATTAGTTGTAGTAGCTGCAATTATTAGCTCTACCAATTCTGGAGCACTTCCAGTTTTTTTTAGTAAACCATTTACGGCTTCTACGGCCATTACCGAAACGCCTTTGCCTTCCCCTTTTAATATTCTACGCTCTTTAATGCCAGTTCTACTAACAATCCACTCATCGTTAGTATCTACCATTTTTTCAAGTATTGAGTTAGTTAACCTAAATTCGGGCAAATAACCGTGTACTCCGGTAATGGCAGCTAAAGTTTTCATTTAAAATATAAATTTTATAATTTAAATTGCTCTAAATTTTAGCAAAATTTTCTACTAACATTTTGCCTTTGTAAAATAAATTACCTTCAACTACATAAGCTCTATGCCATAAATGCGACTCACCAGTAACACCACAAGTAACTACATTTGGTGGTGTGGTTTTGTAATGGGTTCTTCTCTTATCTCTTCTTGTTTTCGACTGCTTCCGTTTAGGATGTGCCATACTTACTATTATTTAATTTTTATGATAAATTTATTTATTCAATTTTTTTAGGGCTTCCCATCTCGGGTCTATTGGTGTTTGTTCAGCAGCATCGGGGTTAATAAAATATTTAGTAAAATCTTTTCCACATTCAGGCATATTAGCTTCACTAAGTTTACACGATTTTTTAATGGGCATACTCAATACTGTAAATTCGTACAAAAAATGAGTAATGTCCAAATGGGTTTCATTTCTACTTAAATAAATAACATCTTCATTTGTGCTTTCTGTTAGTTCAAGATTTTCAAATTTTACAAACAATATATGATCGTCCATAATTTCTAATTTATAATCTTCTGTACATCGGTCACACAAAGTGTTAATCCAACCATCTAACTTAAAAGTCAATTCAAAAAAGTTACTTCTTTTTTTATCAAATGTTAATGCTACCTCGATGTTAGCATTTTTTACTAATGATTGATTGAATTGCTCAAAAAATGAGTTACCTAAAATGTAATTAAATTGATGTAAGCCATTTTTAAGCCCTACATACGCTATTTTATAAGAATGTTCGCTAATGGCCATAATTTCAAAAAACGAAGCGCAAAGATAGGCATTAAAAAGGTTAAATTTGTGTCCTACACTTGTTTTTTTAGTCTTATATATTATGTGTGGTTAAAAAAATACAAAAAGTATCTCCAAAACATTGAATTATGACCTTAAAGCTGTATTTTTGCTAAAATTTTTAACCATTAAATTATCTTCACCACTATTGTTCAACTTAGCAAACTTAACTTAATTTAGGATATAACAATACAATAGTTATTATTGTAGGAAATTCAACTATAGTATATTTGCATCAAAAATAATAGAATAAATAATATTAATTAATTCATTTAAATTCATTAAAAATATGAAATTAACTTTTACTACACTAATGTGCTTTTTAGTTACTATAAGCATGTTTGCACAACAAGAAGACTTGCCGCCAAATGCTGAGCCAGGCAAGTGCTATGCTCAATGTATAACAAGTGATCGGTACGAAAATACCAGTGAAACTTATCAAGTTAAAGACGCTTCAAGTAGAATTGAGGTTGTTCCTGCAAAGTTCGAAACTGTTACTAATGATTACACTTCTGAAGAAGCTTCTTCTAGAATTGAAGTTGTTGCTGGTAAAACTGATACCAGAACAGAAGTTTACACTTCAAAAGAAGCATATACTCGATTAGAAGTAATTCCAGCAAAAGTTGAAACGGTAACTGAGCAGGTTTTAGCAAAAGAAGCTTCAACTCGTTTAGAAGTTATGCCAGCTAAATTCGAATCAAGATCAGAAACTTATGTATCAGAGGAAGCTTCTAGTCGTTTAGAGGTAATGCCTGCTAAATTTGAAACGGTAACAGAACAAGTTATTGCCAAAGAAGCTTCTACTCGTTTAGAAGTAATGCCAGCTACTTTTGAAACGGTAACTGAGCAAGTTGTTGCTAAAGAAGCTTCGAGCCGTTTAGAAATTGTACCTGCTGCTTACGAAACAGTAACTGAACAAGTATTAGCTAAAGAAGCTTCAACTCGTTTAGAAGTTATACCAGCTAAATACGAGAGTGCTTCTGGTGAAGTGTTTACTGAAACACCTTGTAACTTAACGGTTAGTGCTGCTAAATTTGAAACGGTAACTGAGCAAGTTTTAGTTAAAGAAGCTTCTACTCGTTTAGAAGTTGTGCCTGCTCAATACGAAACAGTAACTGAGCAAGTATTGGCAAAAGAAGCTTCAAGTCGTTTAGAAGTTGTACCTGCAAAATACGAAACTCAAACTGAGCAAGTTTTAATTTCGCCAGCAACAACTCGTTGGGAAAGAGGTAAGGCTGATCCTCAATGTTTATCAAGTAACCCAGAAGATTGTATGGTAATGTGTTTGGTAGATGTACCTGCACAGTATAATACAATTACTAAGCAAGTATTAGTAAGTGGTGCTTCTACAAAAGAAGTTGCTATACCTGCTGAATACAAAACAGTTAGTAGAAGAGTTTTAAAAGCTCCTGCAACTGTAAAAGAAGTAGCTATACCAGCTGAATATGGTACAATTACTCGTCAAGTTTTAAAATCTTCTGCAGCTGCCAACCAAGTTGGTGGTAATGCCGAAAGTGGCGACTGTATTACTTCTTCTGCTAAAAGTTATTCTTTTCAAAGATTAGTTTCTCCTGCAAGTGTAAAAGAAGTTGCAATACCTGCTGAGTACTCTACAATTTCAAGAAGAGTTTTAAAAGCTCCTGCAAGTGTAAAAGAAGTAGCTATTCCTGCTGAATATTCTACTGTTTCACGCCAGGTAGTTAAAGCTCCTGCAAGTGTAAAAGAAGTAGCTATTCCTGCTGAATACAAAACAATTTCTCGTCAGATATTAAAAACTCCTGCTACAACAAAAGAAATTGCTATTCCAGAAAAAACGGCTTCAAGAAGTTATACCGTAGTTGCAGCACCAGCAAGTGTAAAAGAAGTAGCTATACCTGCAGAATACAAAACAGTTAGCGTACAGAAAGTAACTGCCCCACCTTCTACAAGAGAAGTACCTGTTGAAGCTAAAACGGCAAGTAGAACTGTAAGCACACGTGCTGCTGATACTACAAAAGAAATTGCAATTGCTGCAAAAACTGGTACTTATTCTACTACTGTTTTAAAATCTTCAGCTTCTACAAAAGAAGTGCAAATTGAACCTGAGTTTAGAACTGTAAACAAAAGAGTTTTAGCTTCAGTTGGTGGAAGAACTGGTTGGGTTGAAGTATTATGTGATAAAGACATTACTTATAACAAAATTAGAGCTGTACAACAAGCATTAAAAGCTAAAGGCTACAAAGTTGGTTCTATTGATGGTATTATGGGCGCAGGCACAAAAGCTGCTTTAACTAAATACCAAAAAGATAATGGTTTACCAGAAGGTAACTTAAACATTGAAACTTTAAAGTCTTTAGGACTATAGGGATTTTTTAGCTTACAAATAATAGTAAGCATTAAATAAATAAAAGCCAGCGTTTTAATTAACGCTGGCTTTTTTATTTTGTAGAAGGAAACGATTTTGGGCTAATTTATTTTTTCAATTTCTTATAATAAAAAAACTTTATACTTTAAAAATAAAATTATGTCAGTATCAAAAAAATATATCTTACTAATTGCCTTTTGCTTGTTTATATTAAACAGTTGTAGGCAATAAATAAATGCAATTTGGTTTTGAGACTGATAAAAAAAGTTTCGGATTAATGGATTTCTTGAGCTGTTATTGACTGTATTGCTCTCCTATTAGTTTTAATACTTCTTTTCGACTTTAAATTTTGGCACGAAATAGTTTAAATAAAATATCATTACTAAGTAGGTGATGATGAGGGTTGGTATGTTGGAGTTGAAACCAAAATCAAATTCTGGAATACCAAATAGTTCTCTAAAAGATGTGGTAGCAATTGATAACATAAATACAATCCCAAAAATAAAAAGCCCAATAATTGCGGTTTTATTTTTTGGAGTACGTTGAATTCCTAATTTAGCATCTTGAATGAAGTAGTACCAAAGCATACAAACACAAAAAATAGCTTCTATGGCTATCGCCAGATAAACATTAGAAGCATACAAACCCAGTCCAGCATCTGCTGTATCTGCTCCAAAAATGTGGTGTGGATGTCCAGAAAAAAAATCTAGCACAAAATGTCCAGCAACCAAAGCTGCACCCACCAATCCAATTTGAGTGCTTTTAAATATTACTTTCCCCAAAATAAAAGTTACCACTAACCAAAATATCAAAGGAACTAAATCATGACTATAAAGCATATCTACTGTCATATTACTTAAGGTAGCATCAAAAACATCACTTGGTTCCGTTCGTTCTAGCCCTAAGTAATGCAAAATAAACCATAGTAAATCTTGCAATTGCGAAACAAAAAGGAAGTAAAGTAAAGCTCCTTTTGGAAATTTTTGATGTGCTACCATAGCTGTAGTAAAGTGTCTTGCTAAC
>Ga0209185_1000954_pt1 | contig 28061 bp, 35 predicted proteins | sample SidtaG_2_FD_187425 | JGI IMG/M metagenome (GOLD analysis project Ga0209185, IMG submission 187425) | Marine algal microbial communities from Sidmouth, United Kingdom - Sidmouth_Asex2 metaG (SPAdes) (version 2) | ecosystem: Host-associated > Algae > Red algae > Unclassified | place: Sidmouth... | reverse complement strand
CTTCTGCCACGGAGTAGATGTGCGTAATGTCGAGGGATTCGGTTAATGTAAGCCGCGGGAGGATCGACGGCATGGCGCGTGCAAGCAGCGTTTTGCCCGCCCCGGGTGGCCCTTTCATCAATATGAAGTGGCCTCAAATGAAACAATATCAACTAGGTCATCAGGAAAAGGTATAAGCCCCCCTATTTTGACATGATTTTGGGAAAAAGCTTCTATCTCAATTTCAAACAATTCAAGAATTCTGCGTTTTCCCTCAAAATCTATATTATCAATACCCGCTCTGATATAATCGGCATATCTAACTAAAGTTTCTTGTTCAGTCTCACTAATTTGAAAAGAACTTAACTGCGTTTCATAAATATGACTTTCTTCTTCAAGATGTGATAGTTTGGAATCTAAATGAGCCTTTTTTTCAAGCACAAGTTCTTTAGAAAAATCCCCCTCTAGCAACTGTTCAAGCAATATATTAATACGCCTTTTTGTATCGTCAATCGCCTTATTCGTAGCTGCTAATTTATCAGAGATACTTTCTGTTTGTTGATTAAAATTATCTCGCCTCTTGCTTACTGATTCCTCGATATATTCAGGATTAAGTATCAACCCCGTAATCCTTTCCCAAACAAGGTGTTCTAATTTCTCTGCTCTAGCACCAAATCTCGTTGAGCACTCTTTTTTCCAAGTTTCCGTAGGCTTGTTTCTGCACTTGTAATAGTGGTAGTCGTCTTTTGCGTACGAACTACAGACGTGCCCACATGTACACTTAATCATTCCCCTCAGTAGATAATTTCTTTTGGTATTTCGTTTTGACCTAACCTTGTTAGAAGACATTATTTTTTGAGCTTGCTCAAATATATCTTTATCTATAATAGTTGGGACTTCAACTGACATCCATTCATCTCTAGGTCTATAAACTTGCCGTTTCTTACCATCAACTTTAACCCACTTTCTTTTGCCATAGTACCAGACACCAGTGTAGGTTTCATTCTTTAAAATTTTTGTAACTGAGGTTTTACCCCACTGAGCAAATTTATTATGCTTACGCATACTTTGAATTTTATCTGCTTTTGTTGGCACTTTTCGTTCCGTTAAAAGTCGGGTGATTTTTCTGGACGATAAGCCTTCTAATGTCCATTTGTAAATTTGTTTAACTATCATTTCTTCTTCTTTATTAATAACTAAATTACCATTATCGTAGTCATAGCCATAAGGTGGCCTTGACCCGATTAATACTTTCCCATGTTTAATACGGGCATGTTTACCTCTCGTAATACGTTCACGACGTTGTTGATTTTCATACCAAGCAATACTTTGCTTTATCATTTTAGATAGCATTGCTTCAGGAGTCTGCTCATTAAAATCTCCAAGAACAAACTCTATGTTATAGCTGTGTTTTTCAAATTGCATTTCAATAATTGCGTGATGTGCTGGTCCTCCCCTTGATAACCTATCTGCATCATAAACTACAACTACCCCGTCTTTATGCTTTGATATAAAATTTGTAAGTTCATCAAGCCCCGGTCTTTCTAAATCTTCGCCAGAATGAGCGTCAGTAAAAGTTCCTAAAATATTATATTTGTGTGTTTCTGCAAATTCAGTACATCTTTCAAGCTGTGTCTCTAGCGAATACCCTTTTGTTTGTTCTTCTGTACTGACTCTTGTATATATAACTGCATTCTTGGTCATAATGTGTTCTCCTTAGATACATCACTATTGGAAGATTCCATTCCTGAATTTAGTAAGGCATCATAAATACTATTTAAGGCTTGGCGTTGTGCTGTACTTAAACTACCTAACTTTGGGTATAAATTTTTGTTGCTGTTATTCGACATAAAAAATGTTAAACTAAATACGTTATTGGATATTGGCTCCTTTGCCTTAAAACACAAGGTGAAAGTCTCAATACCAGCTTAATTGTACCACAAAGTTGATATAAAATACCATGATGTTGGTACGATGTGTAAATTGGATATTATATAAATATGAAATGGCAATTAAGAACATTAGTAGGGGAATACGAGGATGCCACCGGAGAAAAGCTGTCATACAGCCGTATGTCAGAAGAAACGGGTCTATCTAAAACTATCTTAAATAAGATAGGTAGGAATGAGACTGCTCGTGCAGACTTAAACACACTCCGAATTCTTATTACTTATTTTTCACAATTACTGGATAGGAAATTAGATACAAACGATATTTTGAAATACGAGGAGTAGGGGATAATTGATAATAAATTATGGGTATTAAATTGGAATCTACTTTAGTTGGCGTTGCAGGAGAGTATCTAGTAGCTGGCGAGCTAACCCTGAGAGGTTATATCGCTTCTGTTACACTTAGAAATAGTAGGGGAATCGATATAATTGCAAGTACATCTGATGGCTCAAAATCTCTAAGTATACAAGTAAAAACAAATAGCAATGGTAACAATGAGTGGATATTAAATAAAAAATCAGAAAAGTTCTATTCAGATAATCACTATTATATATTCGTTGCTTTAGATTCACTTGGGAATCGACCTAACTTCTATATCGTACCTAGTAGTGTCGTTGCCACTTATGTCACTCAGAGCCATAGTAACTGGCTTAACGGAACTAAGCGAGATGGCACTAAACGCAAAGATACCAGTATGAGAAAATTTATTGATATCGAAAATAAATATTTAGAAGCTTGGCATCTACTAGAATAATTAGTTAGTTCCACCTTGCACAGCATTTTAACGATTATAGTCCTCCCAAATTTCTATTTTTCAAACTGACAAAATATCCTTTGCCAATAATAAGATGGTCAATCACTTGGATTGATAATGATTTTCCAGCTTGTACAATTTCTTTTGTTGCATCAACATCCTCAAGACTTGGAGCAGGGTCACCACTTGGGTGATTATGTATTAAGATAATACTTGCTGCGTTCTGAATTATCGCCATCCGAAAAACTTCACTTATTCTTATCGTCATAGCATTTAATGAACCTCTGTAAAGTGTTTGAATTGACTTTAGATGGTTTCGACTATCCAGAAGTGCGATTCTTAATTCTTCTTGTTGTAATAACCCCATTTCTAACAAAAATAGATTTGCTAAGTCAGCAGGTCTATCCACTCTTACTGTTGTATCTGGTGGTATCTCATTTAAGAGTAATGACCATTTTGTAAGTGCTAAAATGCTTTTTGCTCGCTTTGCTCCAATTCTATGCTTGTTTACTAAGTCATAGTAAGTTAAAGTGGCGAAACTATGTATACCACCCGCATTTTCAATCAATTCACTTGATTGGATTAATCCAAGCCCAGTGACGGTACTAATAATTTTCGACGCTAAGAAATCACCATAATCTTCATCGTGAAATAAAGAACTTTGTGTATACATTTTTACCCTTTAGATTAGGCTTTTATAAATCAGCCACGAAGGATAGCCATGCTCGCATTCGCCATCAGGCTCAACAATACATCCATCAGTAGCTTCGCAAATTCCGTCTGCGAACATCCAATCTTGAAGAGTATCTAAATCTGGCTCTTCTGTTGTTGGACTCGGCCAGTTAGTCTTTTCTATTGGATACTTTTTATTCTGATAAATGCTTGCAGGCATCTTCAAGCCATCCTTGGATTTTGATATTTTCTGCCCATGTATTGGTAAAGTCTGCTAAGTCCTTTTGCTTCTCAGTATTTGTAATCTTTAGCGTGCCATTATCTAGCTCCGCATGTACCTGATACCCACCAACTACAGATTGAATTTCATATGGTATAAAGTTCCCATCTCCATCTATAAAAAATACAATATCTGGTTCTGCACAAAGGTCACCATTTAGCTCAAAATAATGAGCCACCGAAAGCTGAGTAGGGGATAGTCTTTCTATAACTAGCCTGTCAAAGTGAGGCATATTTAAACGTAAATGTGCGCCGGATTGTTGTAAATCAACATCAAATTTTTTACCGAGTGATTCTACTATTTTTTTCATCTTGGCCGATTTTTGCATGTTCTATTCTCCAATCAAAAAGACCTTCCCAAGTAATTTTGAAAAGGCCGAATATCTTTAATTGATTTATTACTAAACTACTAACTTCTATTTAGTAAATAAGAAGTTCTCACATGCTGTGCAAGGTGTAATATTGATTCTATAATAATATGTATGGGTTTCAATTGTATTTGGGGACTATGGGTATATGAATTGTTACAGCGTAAGGTTACATCAGCTATTTTTTGCAGTGATAAAAGTAGTGAGAATCTTTACCACAATATTATAATCAACATTAAGTTATTTGAAATATAACATGCTTAATTAAGTTAGAATATTTTTTTTACTTCTTTTCATCCTTCTGTTCACAAGTTTCTTCCAAATACCGTCAGCAATATTAACGTCGGCTTTTGAAAAGCCAAATTCATTGACAAGTATTTTTTGATTAGAAATTTCCAGAATTTCAGAAATATCTTTTTGTTTACGAAACTGTACATCAAGTGTCTTCAATAAATTGTCGTTGTTGGGACTATATGGAATTCGTATTTCCTCAACTTCATTAGGCATTAATTCAAGTACTCCACCACCATGGCTTCTTCCGCAAATCTCTGTAAATGCTAACGATAAAGAATTATAATAGCTTGCAATAAATGCCTTCTTATTTGTGTTCCCATTAATTGTGACTCGATGCATAGTATCTGTTGTATATGCTTTCGCTAAATTGTCTACAAGCTTGGGGAATATATAATTACGTCTCAAAAATAATGCATCTGATATACGTAATGATGGAACAATCTGCCATTCGTCCCGGATTCTGCACTTGTATCCTGTATTAATACCTTGTTCCTCACCCCATGCAATATAGTCCATTGCACCCGAATGATTACAAATCTCAGATGCTGCTGGAAAGACCAATAAATGAGTTCGTGCTTCTGAATCTCTGTTTGTTTCCCAATCAGACTGGGTAAATACTGCGCTTGAAACCTGTACACTTCTTCCAACTAATGGTTTTGCGAATTGCTCCAGTTTATATTCTTGAACTGTAGAAAGTGGTACAGTAAAGAAACTGTTCGAACCTGTGGTAATCCCAACTTCAGCAGTGGCTAGCTGTCCAAATTTTGGTAAAACATCTTCCTTTTGAAGACTCTCAAGGAAGTCTATTTCAATTTGTTCCAAAAAATAGAACGTCCATTTGTTTGACTCAAAATCGATACTCTTTTTGGGACTAACCAGTTTTTTCACATTAAGGCTTTTAAGAGCTTCTGCGTTATCCACTTCTAAATGCTCAATTTTATGCTCTAACGTCAAATTTTTCTCACAAAGTAAAAGTACTACTTCTTGTTGTATTTTTTCAAACACTAACTGAGAGAACGAAATTATATTTATTTTATTGTAAAAGTGTGATAAAAACTCTCGTAATGGTTTCGCATATGATACCTGAAGAATTTCTGCGGGTAATACAAATCCAATCTTTCCAGTATCTTTCAATAGCATACTTGAACCCACAACGAATGATACCCAAGAATTAGTTAACTTTGAGTACTTCAGGCCAGCATTTTCAAAAATCCGAGCCGCATGAATCTGTTGTTCTTTATCAAAAAACTGATACCGAATATATGGTGGATTCCCTACAACTAAATCAAAATTATCATTAGTGTTGTTACAATAAGAATGGAAATCCATTTTAGAAACTTCTAAATTTGGAAGGTTGAGTTCTTCTGATTTTTTTGCTTCTGTCTGGTTTATTTCAATAGCTTTAATTCTATTGTAGCTACTTACCTTTTCCCCAATTTCCTTTAGGAACACGCCATCGCCGCAACTTGGCTCTAGTATGTCAAGGTTCCTATCTGTATAGCCATATAATGCCCAGTCTAAAACAAAAGACGCTATAGCCTGTGGTGTGTAAAATCCACCTCTTAGTTTTTGTTCAGATACTTCGTCAATTTTATGCATATAAGTCGGAAACTAAAGGTATAAGGTTCTCATATTCTTTTAGATTATAAAGCTTTTTGATTGTGTTATCTAGTTCTTGTTTGTGGTGAGAGAACTTTCGTTCTAATATGATTCGTTTACGCCCATCATTTGATACTTCGTCGATTGACTTCTGAATAGCGATCAATCTTTTCTGTATCATAGATATCTCGTCATGAATCTTCGCATCATCTTCCTGAGTAAAGTCGATTTCACGTATTGGAAGATTCTTAAGCACCTTTGTACCTCTTGCAATGTAACCTCCCCTAAATACTTCACCAGATAGAAATGCATACCATTCAACATATTTTGAGTTTAAAATAGCTTGTATAAAATAAATAGAATATTGGGAATCTTCTGGTAGTGTAATCATGCAATAACCAGCTGTACCACCTGATGATATTAGTGTCTGTGATCGATCAATAGCATATTTATCTCCTTGCGAAAGTACACCCACAACGATTTTTTCAGGAACCTCACACTTATCTAGGCTTTGATGCCTGCCATACCTATACCACTCATCTTCTGATTCGGGAGTAGGCTTTATATCTCTTCTTTCACTTGCCAAAGTGGACTTATGGGATAATAAATATTTATGCAAGTAAGGATACTCTTTTATCAGTCTGTTATAACTAATTAGCTGTATTATATTATCTACTTTTTCATAGGGATAAATAACAAAGGCATTTGGCTTTAGAATACGATATGTATTTAGATTATTTTCTTTTGATGTGGTCTTGTAGTAAGGTCGAGTACACTTTTTTTCTACCTTCCACAATTCTTCATTTTCTAAAAAGTAGTAATAATTCTTGTCTTCATCAACTTGTGAATGAATATAAATTCGATTGGCACTTGTTTGTATGCCATTAGAGATACCATGCTCACCTGCAATTGCCTCAAGCGTAGTACTTTGCTCTATTAGTCTTTCTAACACAGGCCTCAACTTATCATCGACTAGAACCCATGTATCTGAACTTAAGTCATCAATTATAATTGTAGCCGGCGAGTCCGTGTCTATACCCTTTATAACCCAGTCACTTAAATTTCTCACTTCATTGAATTGGAAAGAGTCTCGGCAATACTTTTGTAGAATCAGTAACGCTGTGTATGTAGTTTTGTCAGTAAATAATTGATTTGCACCAAATGAGGTGATTTCACTAATGCTATGAGACTTAATTAAAAACTCTCGTAATTTTTTTGCCGCACCTACTTTCATGAATTTGCTTGGAATTATATATCCTAAATATCCTCCATCCTTTAATAATTCATAACCCCTTTCTATGAACAAAAAATATTTATCAAATTGTTTATAAGAAGTGTAGTAATGTTGCTTATATAAGGGTAATTCATTTGAATTAAACTCCTTCATCTGCTGTGTGGACATATACGGTGGATTGCCAACAACAACATCAAACTTTTTCCCATCAAAGCTAAAGGGGTTTATTTGTGAAGAACCTTCATCTTTAGTCATTTCATATGAAATCAAACTGTTACCAAAATGTATATTTTGTGATAAATCGGGGAGTGCAGGAACTGTCAAATCGGAATTATGCTCATCTTCAAGCAGTTTTAACAATAATCCAAACTGACACGCCTGAACTGCATTATAATCGACATCAATACCGTAGATGATTGATTCTAATATTCGTTTTTTTATCAAATACGGGAGCTTATATGAATTCGTTGCAGTCTGAATAAGTTTGGTTGGTTTAACCCTGAGATAATAATCAATCAGCTTATCTTGAACTAACTGGAACGCTTCCAAAAGGAATACACCTGAACCACACGAAATATCTATTAACTTTAACTCGAATATTGAATCTTTAGATGGTTGTTGTAAATGCTCATCTATTGTTTTTTTCAACAACTCCTTAACAATATGAATAGGTGTCGTTACTATATCTCTATCTACTTTATCTGGTTTCTTTTCTAGTGTAACGGTGTTGTTAGATATTTCGAGCTGCTCAGTTAACAGCATTTCATATATATTCCCTAAAATATTTGCAGAAATAACTGAAAAACTATATGTACTTTCTGGGTAATATAATTGCTTAATAATTGTCCAAAATGCAGAACTTTCATTGATAATCATCTTATCAGAATGTATATAGCTGAATAGGTTTGCATTGTACTTCTTATCGGACTCTTTGATTTTGTGAACTAAAGATAAAAAATCTTTCTTGTCTGCATAGTTCAATAAAGTCTTATATTCTTCTAGTGAGCGATCCTCACAAACTCTCAAGAAAATTATGCTGTTTATATAACTCTGAACAGTATCATTCAACTCATGTTCATCAATGTGTTGGTTATGCTTTAGAATTTCCTTCCCTAGAATAATACGCCATTCATTGATTTGTTTAAGGAAAAGAATATCAATATTAAATAGTTGTAATCGTTCCTCAATGTCTTTCCAATTCTCTTCAAATTTACCTGTATAAACACTTTCACGACTTAAATACTCATAAATTTCATCAAAGCACTCTTCGTATTGTTGATAGTGATAACACTTTATCAAACCTTTCTTGGTTGCATCATCTCCACTAACCTCATGGGAACAATCATAAATACATAGATATTCAAAGTTTGATAATACTGAAATTTTGAGTTTTGCTGAGAAACCATATCTTCTGACTTGTAATGCAGGTTGTCTATTTTCGTGAATGTTGACACTTGGTTTCTTTGCTTCTAAAAAAAATTTTCTATCAGAAAATAGACGAAAAGTGTAATCTGGTTTTTTAGTATTGGTTGACTCTGCATCCTTGAGAGATTCTTCAATTAGTACTTCTCTTTCGTTTGTGCTAATCGCATTCCTATTCGTGATATCCCAGCCGAGAAGTTCAAAGAATGGGTCTAAAAAATCAACTCTCAACTGTGATTCATTATATTTGGGGGAAACATAGTAATCCCTGTTTTTTTCGTATTTTCTAATTAATTTGTTGATGTTCATTTTTGATTTCTTTGATTATATATTAATAGCCCCAACTTATTATAGGTAGTATTAATTATAATAATTATACTATGGAATTTATAGTATAATTGTTGACTAAGATGTTAGACTAAATCTAGTAGTCGAGTTAGCTTTACTCATATTATGAAAATAATTACTTGGAATTGTCATGGTGCATTTAGAAAGAAGATGCATTTGTTGGATAAATATAAGCCAGATATTGTTGTTATTCAGGAATGCGAGAATCCTGATAAATCTGATGATTATAAATCTGTTTTTTACAATTGGGCAGACTTAATTATTTGGAAAGGGGTAGAAGAAAATAAAAAAGGGGTAGGTGTTTTTGCATTTAATGACAACAACATAGCTACGTTAGATTGGGGACATTTTGAGTACGATTATTTTTTCCTTGTCGTGTTAACGAGTCTTTTAATTTAGTAGCTTGCTGGGTTAAAGACAATAAGAATAAATCTTGGAGCCAATCGTATATACCTCAGATAGAAGAGTACTTTAATCGTCATCTTGAAAAATTAAATGCAGCACCCACTATAATTGCTGGTGATTTAAATAGCAATTGTGTCTTTGATAAGCCTTCCTACCTATATAGCCACAAACGATTTATTAGTACTCTAAATTCAATTGGTATGCAGAGCTTATATCACATAAAACACGGTGAAAAGCAGGGGGAAGAAAGTAATTCGACATATTATATGTATCGTAAAGAAACAACTCCACAGAGCCATGTAGATTATGCTCTTGTATCGGATGAATTAATAAGCCGACACGCTAATTCATTTGTATTGGGCGACCATTCGGAATGGTTAAAGCACAGTGACCATGTACCGTTAATTTTCGATATTACTGTATAGCCATAGATTCTTCAATCTCTTTGATAGTTTGTCCCTTAGAGTTTTTCCAGTGGATTCGACCGTTCATCGGATATCCAGTTATAACCGCAGCGGCTTGTGATGGGCTGGTAAATAGCTGGTCTTGATTAAAAGCTAATTTTTTGCCCTGTCGTATTAAAACCCTATTTTCTATAAGTTCATTCTTTAATTCTTGATAGCCTTTACTTAGATTCTCAGATACTAGGTTAGCAGCATCAGAGCCAGACTTCACGACGATACCCTCATCAGTTATAACGGCAGTCGCTATCAAATCTTTTGATTTCAATTCAAGTATTTCCGCATCATCCACCAAATAAGATTCTTGAGTAACTATTTGAGAATATGGCTCTAATATGCGATGACCAAATACGCCTAAGAACAGCTTCATATTTAATATAAACCCTTCCATAGTATGCTTATCACTTCTGGATAAGACTGATTCTGAAAGTGTTTGATTATTCAATACATCATATCTTTTGGCTGCTGTTGCTAATTCCCAGACTCGTGACTCAACATACTTAATATGAGATTTAGTTAGGTTTTTATCCTTGTTGGTAAAGAATATTACCTCATTCCAAAAATCAGATTTTAAGTCGTGTTGAAATAGTCTGTTCAATACATTTTCTGATTCCCCAATATAGACTGCTGGTCGTGCAGTTTCTTCACTAATGCCTAAGAGAAAGTAAATTCCTGGTCTCGCTGATTCATCCCATGTTTTTAATGTTTTAATCTGATTGCGAGGATCAGAAATGGCTTGGCCTGTCCAGTTCATCATTTCTGCGTGGCGGATACCTGTTACTGTACCGTTATCCAAATGAATCGTTATTTTTTTCCCTATGTTCATATTTTTCATGCTCTCGATTATCTAAGGTATACATCTAGTAACTTAACATGATATGAAAGCAATTATTCCATATTAAAATAAAAAAAGACTACCTTATGGTAGTCCGCAATTATCTATTTTACTACAAGAGGCAGTGAAGTATTTTGTAAAGTTAATTAGGTATATTTTCGATACCGCTTATAAGCTTGTCTAAAACTTGATTTTTATTCAAATCTTTATTTATACGAAAACTCCAAATCCCCCCAATATCAGATGCAGGCATTAATATTTCAGAATAGTAGTGTTTAATTCTAAGAATATCTTCGTAATAATCGCTAAAATAAAAAACAGTCTCTACAGTCGCTGCAAATGTATACATATGGAAGTTCCCATTTTTATATTCATCCAGCAAATCTGTTAATTCTTTATTTATTCTTTTTAATTCATTTTTTAACATCACGAATAAAGTGGATAAATTTAATCTCCAACTTATTAACTAAAACATTATGTTCTTTCTTATTCATCTAGCGCCCATTCATCTTCTTCGGGTAGGTCTTTTTCAAGCATTAAACACCCATCTTCATCATAGACTTCAATCCGATGTGTGTGGTCATCAGCATCATGTTGATCATCACCTTCATAGATATGATAAACGGTATTACCATTTTTAGTCACACGACTACTTTTCGCTACCCATGAGCCATCGTCATAGATATCTGCCTCGACTCCATCATGCAGCCAATCTAGAACATGCATATCATCACTTTTCCTTTTTCGTAGTCACAATAAGTTTATGTACTTGATGACAATATTCCAACTCATTCATTTTAACAAAATTTTGTTCTTAGTTATTCAAGACATACATTTAAATCTCGGCTAAAATATAAAATCTACTTTCTGCTAGTCTTCAAAATAGTCCTGTTTCCCTGCTCAGTAAGCCAATTTGAAAAATCATTGACTTATTGAGTTTAATTTCCTAAAATTCTATTGCTTTTTATACGGTTGTATTCTACCAGTGAAAGCACGAATTGCATCTTGCTGTATATCGCAAAGCTGTTTTAGCCTCTTATTCTCTTGGAGAAGGGCATCACGTTTTGCAATTGCATCAAGTAATTCGTCTGTTGAGTACAGCCGAGTTAAAGCAATCTTCTTTAGGATTAGTCCTATTTTCATACGTCAATATAACTAAATAAACTGAGCAGGGAACAGGACATTTTTTATTATAGCTATATTATTTTAGTTTTAGTTTTACAAATTACTAACAAACAGTTTTGTTGCGACTATATCATGTATAACGGATTGCAGCTTGAAATTATAATTACTTCAAATGTATTAGGTCCCGTTCCGCAAAAAAGTGCTTGAAAGTTTCCCTGAACTTTTGTATTATCTACACACTATTGTTTTATTAGTTGGAGTGCAGTTATTGGCCGAAATCCGTTATCGTATTGAATACGAATCGAATCAGGTTTTATATTATTCATATAATCAAGGTGTTTAAGCTCGATGATATTCGAATAAATAACATTGTGCTCCTTGATAAAACCATAGTAACTATCAATCTCAGGAATTTGATACGCAATGTACCAGTCCAATTCATTGTATAGGTTTCCAATTTTTGCATTATATGCTGTATGGAATCTTACGTGTAGGACGGTATCAGCTAAGAAATCCGACTCGCTGTCATAACCAAGGCTATCTAGGTCGGAAAGCATAGGAATATCTTTGCTTATCTCGTCAGGTATATATAACTTTTTCGATGAATTCATCATTGTGGTTCCGACTGTAACTAGTATAACTAACAGTAAAAACCAGTCGTACATATTACTGTAGGGAATTTACTAGCTATTCACGGAACGGGATACGACCAATATATCATCAAAAATTATTGCTATAGTTACAATATACTTGCAAGCAGATTGTAACCTGCATTCATCATCACATCCTCTAAAATGGGCCCAGTTCTACTTGTTGGTCAATCACTTTCCTCGCACCACTACATCCCAGAATTTCGTAAAAACATAATAATGCCATAAGGCTTATTTGGAGTATTCTCTAAATTATGAAAAGCTGTCTTAATAGGGTTGCAATGTATGTGTTTGGATTTATATCTGTATGTATCTCACCTTTATACCTCATTCGTTTAAATCTTACACTCACTAATATGTACCAAGATGGTGGTCAACCATGGCTATTGGTATGTTATATTTTAGCCACAGGCTATTTTGTTTGTTGGTTCCCAATCACTATATGGTTTTATTTCATAGCCGTAGATAAAGATACTGTGAATGACTTTCATCTTCATTTTAATAAAATAATTCAGCTCACTACGTACCCAATTACACTCTTTTTTAGTTTAACCTCATACGCCCCCTACTCCTCACTGAGATTTTGGATTGTAAATTGGTCTATAGTTTTTATTTATGTTCGACTAGTAATTTTTTTGAAATCACTGCTTTTCGATAAGGAATAAATATGTATTGCGAAAATTGTGGGGAGTCAATAGAAACTAGGGGGAGCTTTTGTACAAATTGTGGGGCAAAAATTGCCTACGTTAAGAACCCAAAAGAGGATGGAGCACACGTCGAGGTCATTTATATAATTATTGTAATTATTGTTCTCTTGGTGTTTGTTGTCCCTGTTGTAGCTCACATCATGGCTGACAATGCCTATAGTATATATGCAGATAGATGAGTAGGGGAGGATGTATAGGGAGAATAATAGGTTCTTTGCTTTTTTTTGTTTGGGGTCGAGCAATCGCATATTTGTACTGGAACGTTTATCCAATGATTGAAAACCTAAACATAAGCGAAGGTTCTATAAATCTATTTTTTGCAGCGTATCTCCATTCAACAGCATCTATAGCTATTGGTACTGTACTTGCCATCATAGGATATTTAATATCAGATGATGTGACAATTAAAAAACTTATATTAGGTTGTATATGTCCTCCACCTTTAGTGTATTCTTTGATATTTAGCATCAATTTTGGATTTTCATTTATGATTCGTACGCTTTCAATATCATGTATACAGTTAGGGTTAATTTACATGTTGTATCTAATTTTGTATGAAGATGGCGGTAGTAGATAGGAAATATATTATTTACTGAGCAATTATTATGACACCTTTGTAGCAATTTGAACCTCTTTTTCTTAGTACATTGGAAAATTATGAAGAAATCAAAAAATGTAGACCTGCCTGATGGCGAATGACTCAATCATCCTAGAACCTTAACAGCATTTTGAACTACCATTGCCTCATTCATAACATGCTCGCCAGTCTCAAGATAGTAGTTAATTATATTATTTATAAAATCTATATTGGTGACCTCTTTTATTGCTAAGACTTTCAAATCTCTAATCAAACAGCAAATCGCAAAATCATTATCAGCCACTTCAACATAAATTGAACATTGAGAAAAATAGTTTAGTAGCAACTCAAATTTTATTTCTCCGCTTGAATATCCTTGGATGATTTCTTCTGCTTCTTGAATCAGGTACTTATTCATCCTATCTTCTTAACTATCTTTTGAATTTTATACTCCACTGTAAGTCCATTACTTAGCTTTAAATTATCAGACCTCCTTGCGTTTCGGAACTCATCAAAATCAAAAATACTACTGACTTTGTTAATTCCTGTTTTGTTCACAAACACCTGCCCATTTTTAACTTCAAAAGTTATCTCATCTCGTGGCCCGATTCCAAGCACGGTAAGAACTTCAACTGGAAGGTTCACAGAACCTTTGGTAGATACTTTGGTTGTTATTTTTGCTTCTACTATTTTCCTCATAACAAAAGTTTACCCGAACCCTCTCTGTTTGTCCTGAATAAACGACCATTATCTTGATACAATTATTACTATATAAACACCTCATATATTCATTCATTTTAAATGATGTTGTAGCAATGAATAGGTTAATTTGAGACAATGTTATTATGGCAAGAACAATTGCATATATTAGAGCATCAACCAATAAGCAAGATGTGAAGAATCAAAGACATGAAATTTTAGAATATGTTAATTCTAAAAAGATGAGTGTAGACGAATTTATTGAGATAACTGTATCGAGTAGAAAGTCATCCAGACAAAGAAGGATTGATGAGCTGGTAGATAAGCTTCAGAATGGAGATACTCTAGTAGTAACAGAACTTAGTAGGTTAGGGCGAAGTACAGGCGAGGTTATAATTCTTATTAATAAACTTGTTGCGAATGACAACAGGGTAATTGTCATTAAGCAGAATTTAGATATCCACAAAGACTCTCAGGATATGACCACAAAAGTAATGACAACGATGTTAGCTTTATTCTCTGAAATTGAAAGGGATTTTATTAGTCTGCGTACAAAAGAGGCTCTGGCCGCTAAGAAAGCACAAGGGATTAAACTAGGTAAACCTGTTGGGACAATTCAGAGGAGTATTTATGATAAGGATAGAGAGAGGATAAAAGAGTTACTCGATTTAGGCTTGTCTATAAGGAAGATACAAGAAAAACACATTAAATATGGACACCCATCGAGCTTGGCATATTTTGTTAAGAGGAAGGGGTTGAGATGATTAGTACAGAATTCTTTTCTGGGCAACATCGCAAAACATCGAGTTTGAAAACCAATTTATTTTGATGGTGAATGATTATATTCAGTTAAGAATTTGTGTCTATTGAGTTCCATATTTTCGCTTGTCTATCTTTGAATTCTGATAATTTTTGTGAAGCCTCGTTAATTAAATTCATCGGTGCTATATTAGTAACATCCTGTAAAATCTTATCATAATGAAGTTTCTCTATATCCCAGAAGTTCTTAGAATAATATCCTGGTCCGATAAAATTTGTTGCTATCGTAGTCTCAGCATCTAATATCCGATTATCTAGTCTTTCTAAGAATGTAAGATATGCCTGTATTGTCGATGTTGGGTAACCATTTATAATGCCATGTTCATAAGCACCAAATGATTGGTGAAAGTTCTTTATATACTCTATACAAAATTCATTTGGAGAAATCATAAATAAACTTAAATAATTTAATTTACCAGTCTCATTATCTACCCTAGATGCGTTTATTCTAGTGAAATAAAAAGGTAAATTTGATAATTCATTTGTTAGATGTTTTAAGATTGTTTCATCTAGGATTGTATACTTACCAGTCTCGACACTACATCTTTCACTCAGTGAGACCCCAATATCTGTTGCGACTCTAAAACTTGAACTTGATACTAATTCTAACAGTCTTAATTTTTCCTGTAGTGTAAAAATATTACTAGAAGCAATTAAGTCAACATGCTTTTCACTCAATAATTGTTTCTTTACAGAAAAGTCCTTATGAAAACTAGCAAATTTTCCTTGTCTTACATCCTCTGAATTCTGGTAATACATATAGTTCAATATATAAAAATTGCCAACCAGTGAATAGGGACTGGTTGGCAAAACTACTTAAGACGTTATTCTTTTAATCGCATGTACATTCTGCTTCGCTTGGCTCATTGCAGTCTATACAACGACCATTAACTGGTCGCCAGCTACTTATGCCTTTGAGAACATTCATTAACTTATCCATTAAAATCACCTCCTTTTAAGATAACTATATTATAACATTTTCTGGTAAATGATTATACTCTATCAACTATTCAACTGGATAGCTTGATTTTAAATTTCCTAAAGCCTTACCAAATCAATGCAAGAGGTTGATTAATCTGCAAGTGTCAAATAAATGAATGAGTACTAACAATATGTTACTACTGCTTGTGAGTGAATAAGGTTACAGATTCCTATTATCATTCTCTCATAAAAATGAATTTTACAATTACAAATTAGGATTTAAAATTGAAATAAATAACACCGAAAATTTTGGCAAATTCAATTCTGATACTTGGTTTTAATAGGCAGGAATGACAGAAACTTTCCCATCTAATTATTACTTGTTACATTGTATAAAGTCGGAGTTTAATATTTCTGAATAAAAGGATTGAAACGGTTTTGTCGTGCTAAGTAGCAATTGTTGTAGGAGCAAAATAAGACGAAATCAGAACTTTTTATTTAGCTATCTTCTCATTAATTATGTGCTCTATAAAGAATCAATTAACTCATCTCTAGCATTACGATACCCATTATGAGCAAGTCCTTGTTTGCCGAAAATGTTCACTAAGGGGAACTCCCCTTCTGCTAGATAAAACATCTCTCTCGCATCTTCTGTATTTAGTCGTAAACCTTTTTGATAAATTGTATCTTGCAGGCAATTGTCTGTAAGAACTAATGTAACATCTATAATTTTATTGTCTAGCTCATTCCACCCATGCTCAAATACTAGTCCATTTGATAGTTTTGCCCAACCCTCAACATAATACGCATTAGGGCAAAACTCTAATAATCTGAATGAGTTGTGCCAGCATTGTTTTAACTGGGCATCAATCAAATTAGAGTAGTGCTCCGACATTGCTTTAACAAATATCATCAAAAAAATAATGGGTTGAGATTTCTCCCAACCCATCCAAAATAAAATTTATGCAGTCAATAATTCGCTGGCTTTTTCTCTATTGACAGACTCAATTGCCCCTTGGTTTATGTATCCTGAAACGGCATCAAAGCCGACAGCCCCAAGAATATCACGAACTTGAAACACGTTAAAATCTAAACACTTGCATACATCGTAGATAACTAAGAGTTCAGTCATTATGTTGCTGGGATAACCTAATCCGGCATCTTCTTGTAGCTGTATACGTAGATTCTTGATTCTGGCTAAGACTTCGGCGGGTAATATCATTGATAGCTCCTTTTTGAAGTTCCAGCCCTTGGTAGAGTAAAATACCTAAAGGCTAGTTTATATAACGTGGACTGCCTACTACTAGCCCGTATTCCAAGTACGGGCTTTTTTTATTACAACAGGGCAAGTATAATTTCTCGTGCAAAATAAAGCAAATCAATGCAAAACAGTGCAAATCAGGGCGATTCTGAACAATTGTATAATGAATTTGAAGGAGTCGGTTGGCTTGGAATAGCCGAGGCTTGTAGATATCTTAGTGTTTCAAAAAGGACATTATATAACTACATGAAAAATAAAAAACTCCCCTACTACTATCTAGCAGATAGCAAACATAGGAGAGTTAAAAAAGAAGATTTAGATGCGTTATTAGTTATCGGAAATCCAGACGAACTACAATAATTTAGTCTTGTTTATTAGGTCGATAACACCTGCTATTGCTCCCATAATTGTCATTAAATACATCTAAAAACTCAATCGGTACAGCTATTCTTTCAACATCTATTCCGCTATCACCATTGTGGAATAAATAACATCCTTCTGCTCGTGACATATCTTGGTCTTTTAATGCAAAAGATCCCGTATTTCCATACCACATGTAAATAGTTTCATTTTGAAGCACTCTATTTGCAAATTCTCCTAAATTACGTATGTCATAAAAACCATCTTCTAATACTAGGCACTCTGAACTATTGGGATGTTGCTTAAAAGTTATTGGCCTTGATTTAGCAAAATCTGATACTTCACATCTTTCATCTATAAATCTATAAACCTTTCCGCCTGTATTTCGATAGCTTGCATTGGTGCTTCCGAGCACTTCCACTTGTTGAACAGGTGCTGTTCCAATACCACTATTACTATTCCCCGCATCATTAGATGAACCGCTAGAATTTGTACAACTTAACTCTAATCTCGCAGGAAATTCAATGTTACCAATTGGCTCATTTACTCTAGGCCCAACCCCCTCTGTAATAGGATAGTTGCTACTATCGTGCCAAATAGCTGTCACTCCTTTAGGGACATCCCAGTATATTATGGTTGGCTCCCCCATTAGTGATTTAATATAATCAGAATCATAAACTCCAGGGGCAACAAACCTACTAAATCCACTTAAGGAAGGCTCAGAAAATTTTATTGTTACTATCCCACATTCTGTTTGTTGGAGAATTGGACGAGTATTGTCATTCTGAAAATACAAAGTTGGCGTTGGCGTACTTCTTTGAACAGGTGTAGACACCGACGTAGGAAGAAACTCTGATGTGCTAGCTGGCGTCGGAGTAAATGTGAGTGGATAAGTCGCGGCTGGTGTTTGATTATCCTTTTTAAGCGAATCAAGTTTTTCATTCATTCTAGTATTTCTAGCTATTACTGTAGCGGTAACATCTGCTGGTGACCGCTGATAACGTTGATTCGTAGGAGTTGATGTCGATACGACTTGTACTCTTATCGGGGTATTTGTAGGTACTGGAATATTAGGTAATCCTTTAACCCAAAATTCTCTATATCGACCTTTCCCTAATGTTTCACATTTAATTTTTCCATCTTCAGGTTCAAGTTGAACTTCTGCCCCGCTGTGAATTTTGAAATTTGCTTCTTTAATTCCCAATGCACATGCTTCATCTAGTGTATTTTCAATCCCCCAATCCCTCTCTAAATCATAATAGACTTTTTCTGGACTAGTTACAGGTATGAATACACTTTGGCTCGATTTATATACACACAGACCGGGTACTACAGGCCCAGTGTCTGTACATTTTTCATCAGGTGTTAAATAATGAACTTCGACTGACCGTGAGATTCCACCTATTCCGCCTAAGTTTGCGCTAGATGTACGATTAATTTCTACAAAACTACCTCTTAGTGATACATCATTAAAAATCCTCACACGTGCATCAACGCCATTGATTTGTACCTGACTTATATTTCCATATGAAGTAATTTCGTTGAATTGCCTGCTGTTTTTAGCTATATCACAAATACCTGATACAAATTTCAACACTACACCAGTTTGCCCGTCATACTGACAAGAACGGATAATCGGCTGATTTGGAACGGGTGCAGGATGTGGTGAAACATTATTTGAACTATCATTATGTGACTCACAATTAGAAAACCCTCTAGAACTACAATCATCAATATCTGATTGATTTTCTCTAGTCACCGATTGAGAGTTTGGATTATATGGTTCTAAGGATTGAGCATATATATCCAGAGATGATTTAAATTGATTGGAGTCATTCGTAATAATCGGTTTTTTGTATATCAAAAAAACATTATTAACAGTTGTATGTTTAGAATTCAGGTAAAACCACTGAGAAATTTGACCATTTGAATTTGAAGATACACTGAAATCATCTACAAACTGATTGTTTGAAACAAATACTAAACGAAAGTCCGAATTGGGGTTAAAATTTGTGTTAACAAACCTAAAACGATTAGACTCGTATTCTTGCTCAATGGATGTCACGTATAATGTAGCATAGTATTTATATATATCGTTACTTTCCAAAACAGGCCACCAATTATCTGTCATGTCCCCACCTATAGGTCCTGAGAATAGAGATTCAAACATCAAAAATGTATTACCGACACGTAACAGCGGCGCAACATATTTTGAACCTAAATTAAATATCCTACCTCCATTTTTTAGCGCACTTCCTCCCTTACTTAGAACATTTCTCCATAAATAATTCTTGCCAAAATTGATTGATTTATTTTTAAGCGCTAGGTCACCTATGGCTGAATCCAATTCATTAAAAATCTTCCCAGAATATTTACCGTTTGCGAGTATCTTTACTAACTCATCAGAACTGCCTTTTAAGGTAGTTCCTATTTCATTATAATTTGCCTCAAACTCAAATTTTAATACTCCAGATACCTGAAAATACACATTTTCTAATCGTGAATCATTAGATATTTCGCTTAAACTTATTTCATTCGAGCCAATGTCTACATAACCATAATATTTTAGTAATGGATATATATTAGCTTCTCCTCCTATTTCAAAACTAAAATTACCTTTTTCTATCTCAGTGAGCATCGCTGAAAATGCCGATTCTGTTATAACGGAATCTTCTATTTGAAGAGGTATGCTAAGGTCATTGTATGATATTTCGATTTCATTTTTTTCATAATTTTGAATAATACTGAACTTATATGGAACACTTTCCTTGCATATTATTGTGACAGAAGGTTGAAAACTAATATTTTTCAAATAGAGATATTTAGTCCTGTTTTCAATCGATATGTCCACCTCGTCGAAGTTTAATCCTCTCTCGATATTTAACGGACAGTTATCCTGTAACAAGGCACTACCATGTATTTTATGTGGTGATATCAAGGGTGCGAAAGCAATAAGACAAGACGAAAAAATAAGTAAGACTTTCTTTATATAGTCCATAGCAAGGTTCCCAAATGGTATAATTCATTTAATGGTTCGTTATAGTAAAATACTATTTTTAATTTTTAACCTAGTTATTGTTACGGCAGGTGTAAAATTATTCACAGAAAATAATATTTATAATGATTTACAGGACAGTGTTTCTAATACAATCGGAGAAGAAAGATATAAGCATAACCTTACAGAGAGTAACAGTTTAATTAGAGGTAAATATTCTAAAAATAAATTTGGCTTTTACACCGACATTAACGATGGAGATATAGATTACTTCTCAAAGAGGAATAAATTGGAGGATACTTTCTTCGTCAATAGTTTACTTACTCCACTTGATAGTATTGATACGAACTTGCTACAAATTTGGCCTGACATATCCAGTAAAAGCAGAAGGGTCAGACAAACCCCTTGTGTTGCAGAAAATGATTGCATTGAAATTAATGAAACGGACTTTAAATTCTGCAATGAAAAAGTATCCGTTGCTATTGACTTTTCACTAGACCCTAAATACAAAAATAAGTTCAATCAAATAAGCAATGACAGAATATATAATTTACAAACTCTTAGACAAAATTATATAAGTGAATCAACCTACAATTATCTAACCAAATATGAAACAGAAAAGGATGATGTTATTAAGAAACTCCTGATTTTAAATGATACTTTTTTAACAAAATATCAGCTTAGTAAATATCCCACCCCGATTCACCCAGACACAAACAAAAAAATTTCCACAGCTAAAAAACTAATACTAGTCGAGAAGCAAAAACCCACACCTAATATTTACCAAAACATCAACTCATTAATGCCACTTGTTCTGATACCTATCAATGATTTGCAGGCTTTACAAGATAATTTTAGTAATAAGTTCAGAATAAGTTCAGCAAACCCAAACCCAAAAGAGAGAATGTATCATTTATGCGAATATTATGGTTTTAAAGACCCTAAAAATTTAAGATATTATTTACAATATTCTCAACAATAATCTATTCTACTAATCAATTAAACTAAACAGTTCTTCCTCATTAGCAATCCCCCAAATTTTATCCTCAAAAATATTAGACTGATTCAGATAGTTTAATGTTGTAAAACAGAAGAAATCAGCGTTCTCTATTTGTTCTGTACTCCAAATGAGATTCTCTACCCGGGTATCCCCTATCGTTACTACAAGCACTCTAAAATTAGGTGCACCATACATTTTTGTGAATTCACCTGATTCCAAAAAGGCTCTATACAAAAGAATTTTGGTGGTAAAACTTCGGTAAGATTTTTCGCTTCTGACAGTTTCGGTTGCCCTGTCTATCTCTACAAAATAATTTACTACATCCCCATTATCATCCTCGATAAGGTAATAACCATCAGGTATCAATCTTGATTTTTTTTGTTTACCGTTTTCATCTGTATATGAAAGTGGATATTCATGTAAACGCTTGAGTTCGGCTTCCGTAATATGTTTTAAGATTTGATACCCATGTTTCTTAGATGCGAGTTCTATACCTATTCTGAAATCATTAACAAGCTTCATATGTTCTAAAAAGAGCAACCCAATATCATTATTTGTTGATTTCCAGTCTAATTTGCTTAACCCTTCCCTATCTCGAATCAGCTTTGCTCCAAGTTCATCCAAAACGTAAATTAGAGGCATATTCATCAAACCTGAATTTCTTGTGGGCTGCTCGATTCTATCTAAGTATCCATGATGGTATAGTTTTTTTAGTCTTATGTTGGTTCGATTCACTGATTTCAAGTTTGGGAAAATCAAACGTCTAACTTGTACAGATGTTAGAAGCCTATATTTATAAACAGCTATAAGTATTTGATAGTCTCGGTCAGTAAGTCTGAAAGCAGATAGATTTTGTTTATCTGGCCGACTTAGCCTTTTACTGTACTCTTTCATTTTTTTGGTTTTGACTTAAACCTACCACTCTTACTTCCTGATTTTTGAGGCTTATTATTATGCTTACTAGTTGTTGATTCGCTATCACTGTTCTTCAATTTATCATCAGAGATACGTATTCGTATATCTTTTTTAACTCTATTCAGATCTGTACCAAACCTAAGCGAATTTTGTATTATTTGCCGTTCTACATCATAGCTAGGCTTCCCAGCAGGTTTATTAATTTTGGTAATTGAGGTTTCTGGGGCACTTTTTTCCAACTGTATTTTGCACATCGCATGATACCGTGGAAGCTTGTCATATATCTCTCTTGTTATTGGCCTAAAATTCTTTAATATTGCTAATTCATCCGATGATGCAACACGCAGACTTATCATATTCCCACAACTAAATGCCGCTGAAGATGAGCTACTCATTAGTTGTGCAAGTGTCTGATGTGCAATGGTTGTAGCAAGACCAAATTTCCTACACTCATTAATTATTTCTACAAATGATTCAGGAGAGAATTTGTAAAACTCATCTGCGTAAATATGACATGGTAATCGGTCGTTTTTGTTGTCTATACTCTTAACAGTTGCAGTTAGCAAAGTAAGAATAAGCGAGCCTAATAACCGACACGATTCATCATCCATACCACCTAAATTAACAACTAAGACCCCCTTTCTTCTAATCATATTCAGAAAGTCAAAACATTTAGAAGATTCTCTCTGAGAAAGTATATGCAATATGATTTCATCATTAATCAGGTGGTTGATTTTGTTGAAACTTGATTCGGTTGCTTTTATAAATGTACTTTGATTTTCCCAGACCTTTAAGTTATATAAAACAGCGGGATTATCAGAGATGTCGTTTAAATAAAGTTTACGATATAGTTGGCCTATCTCGTCCCGTCGCATCATAAGAAAAAAGTCCAAAAAACTTGTCCGATGTTTTTTATAAGATGCAAGGAGAATACGACTCATTGTCTCTAAACTATTTTGCATAACTGGTGCTTTATCAAAATCAAGAAACCAACTATGACTAAAAACCTTCATAATTGCATCAAATTGATGCTTCCCATTTAGTCCGAGAATTTCTTCAAATGGATTAAGTCCAAATGGCTTACTTCTCTGTTCTTTTGATGTAGGTGCAAAATAAGTAACCCTATTTGCATGTTTTGCTGGACACCTTTGAATTACATCTTCTGCTAAATCTCCATGTGGGTCTAAAAGAACAAGTGCTTTATCACTTTTAGCAATTTCCTGCAAAAACATATTTAGCATTAATGTAGATTTACCAGTCCCTTTTGCTCCAATAATGTATGTAGAACTTTCGGGATATCTTATTTTTGTAGTGTGACCTCTAACAGTTTGAGATTTACCTAAAACCAACCCAGAAGTCCCACCAAATAATAAGTTAAGGGGATTTGTTCGGGTAGTAGTCATAAATCTAAGATTACCAAATTGAACTTAAATATCGTTGTCATTTCATAGGTTAAGAATACTATCATCGGAAAAGCCCTCATCTTCGGCTAGTACTGTAATTCCATCCTCGAAAACTTTTTTCATAATGACATCAAAAATTTGATTAACCATCATTTGCCTAACATCTTCATTTAAACCTTCAAACTGAGGACGTGACATTATTTCAGATAGCTTTGCCATAGCTGCGGCATATAGTTCTAATTCACTATCAAGAGTTTTCGCTTTTTGTTCTTGATTAAATTCATTATCGATTTCTTCTTGTTGCCTCTGGAACTCCTTAGAACGTCTTTGTAGCTCCATATCTGCTGCTTGATTCACTAAATTAACCATACCCTCTTTACGGGCTTCCATTAGCGAATCTGTCATGCCTCTTGCATGTTTACGTGCTCGATATGCAGCTAGGTGCTTACCAAAGATATCCCATGTTAAATCATTGCTATGAGTGGCCTCTGAGATAGTGTAATGAGTATCTACCAATTTTTCGATATAGGCTTTAACACCTTCTTGGCTATCTACAGGTATGAGAGAATTTAGGTCAGAGTTTGACTGGACTACTGTAACTTGGTTAGTCCTCGTACTACTTAGCGGGGAACCGCAATCACGACAAAATTTGGCGTTAGCAGACGATGTTTCTGACCCACATTGTGTACAGAATCTATTTGCCATATTCTATTTTCCAGTTACAAAAAAGTAGAGGATGTATGAGGTCGATGAAGAAAATTACTTGTGGGTGTAATGTAGAGGAACAGTGAGTGGTGTACTTATTTTATATGATTATTATAATAATAAAATTACAATTCGTTGACATTCAAATGTATTACTCAAACTAAGTCATTGTGTTGAAAAGCTTAAGCGAGGTTCTTACAAAGTCCCTCATGATAATGAGGGACGTATCCTAATAGAGATGATATTGAAGAAATTATAAACAAGTCGGGGTAGATAATTGGTGAATTTAGCAGTATATTTAGGTAAAAAGTGTAACAATCGATTGTTATAGGTGTTGTTATACTTTCTGTGTCTAGTTACACCTATCAAATCTAAGCCTTATAAATCGTTTTTAAGCGCCGCAGTTTTGCTATTGGCATTATTTATTATTTACAGGAGTAAGTAAGCCTAGGAATTGAATTGACCCCCTTTATAAGCTATTTTAATTTGCCTTCCGAAACGTAGTGTAGGAACAGATTTTTTTCTTTGGTTCTGTTTCTTTTTGTATCTGTGTACAAAAAGAAATGAACATTAACCAACAATCTCATTATGTTGATAACTCATCCACAAAGAATTAATGTTACTAATAGTTTAAATTATGTTTAAATAAGTTTACAGATTTCTAAAAAGCCCAAGCCACCAAGGTAAAGTGGTAAAATTGGTCGTTAAAAAACCCCCTAGTTGGTCGTTAAAAAACCCCCTATTGGTCGTTAAAAAACCCCCTAGTTGGTCGTTAAAAAACCCCCTATGTGAATAACATTTTTGTAATTTCTGTTGATAACTCTTCATGCTTTTATTGCAAGCTGAGGGTATTCTATCGTAACAATATCCCGTCCTTCCGAATTTTTACCAATATTAAAATTTTCTATAAACCCCCTATTTTCAAATTCTGTGAGTGCTTGTTTTAATGTGCTCTTCGCGTGTTTATTAGATGTGTAAATTGGAATTCTTTCTGCTAACTTTTCCATATCTAATTTCTTGAACTTTGCGAAACTATAGTATTGCACGAGTAAATACAACCTTCTAGCAGTAGGTGTCTTTATACTCATATATTCATCAAACTTTACCAGTTGATAGTATTTCTCAGAAAAATTATAAATTGTAAAAGGGTTCAAATATAGCCGAGATTTCAGCGTTTTTGATTCCTGAGTATTGTTATTTCTTGGTTTATAAAGTTCCAGTTTAATGAAGGATTGCCCATTCATACTGCGTAATTCAGCGGGAATCCCATGTGGGTCAATTACATTACTAATCTTTTTAGCATGTAAGGCTACAAACGCCAGTTTCTCAAGTTCTTCACATAGTCTTTGACGTGTTTTCCTATCTGTCGGGTCTTTTCCAAGTGCCTTACAAACTTCATATATTGTAAATTCAATACCTTCTTCATTTAACCTCTCATAATTTATTATTGTTTTACCATTAGCATCTTTTTTCCTTGGTACTTTCGTAAATAAATATATTAAAGCATCTTGAGCAAGATAACTTGGAATGCCCCGTAAGAATCCGAAACTAATATCATATTGACCACTATTTGTGCTAACAATATAAGGGTTATTTTCAAACTTTTTACTAATCTTGAACATGGGTAAAGGCATTACAACCCTTTCATATACCGCATTTTCGATTTTAATCGCCTTTTTTATATCCATCTCTATTTGTCAAACAATGTAGACTTTTTGTCATCTGTGAATTGCTTTATCAGCACATCAGTAAATTCTTCTCTATGATTGAGCAAGATATAAGCTACACAGAATCTCATAATCTTACTTTCGGAAATACTCTTGAAATCTAAGCCCTTACGGTATAAATCAACCATGATAAAGTCGTAAATAAATTTCTTTTCTTCAGGGGTCATACGTACATAACTAACTTCTTTTGCTGATTTAACATCTATTAGTTGTGCAACAATTTCACTCATCATAGCATTGTCAAAGTTTAGTGTAGATAGTTTTGATGAGTCTTTCTTTGCACCGCTATCGTGCTGTGCTAGCACGCTATCACTATCATCTCTTTTAGGTTTTGCCTTTTGTCGATTATTACTGTTTCTGTTAAATCCGGTACTCTTCAAGATATTACCGATTTTGTTTTTATCTAAATCTTTGCTCATACTTTGGTCTTACTAATCACTTCATCTAGAAATCTAACCATTTCTTGAGCGTAAGGGCAGTTTGGATTATGGTCAAAAACATTTAATCCATTCATGGTTGCTTTTTCGACTTCTGTATTCTTAGGTATTACTGTCTTAAACACTAAGCTAGGATACGCATTTCGCAATGCTAGTAAAGACTCCTTAGAAGTTAGATTTGGGGCTTTTTTATTGAATAAGAAACCTAGGAGTTCTATGTCGTGTTCAAAGGCTTCTTGTATGAACTCAAGGGTATCACTAAACTTATTTATACTCGTTAGTTCAAATCGCCCTGGTGCTACAACTACAATAGCTTTATCGCTTGCTACAAGAGCATTTATAGTTAGCCATCCAAGTGCAGGAGGACAATCTATAATCACATAATCATAGTCTTCTTTTACTTTGTCTAATGCTTTTTTGAGTCTTGCCTCTTTGTGGTCTTTTTCTAAGCCAAGTTTTGTATCCACATCTGCAAGTACTATATGAGATGGTACGATTGATAGATTAGGAACTTTCGATTCGTGGATATTTAAATCGCCCTTATTCACGATTGTTTCGTATATAGTGTATTGATATCCATCCTCAGAATTCTCCATCTCAGAATAGTTATCTAACAAGATATCAGAGGCATTTGCCTGCTGGTCTATATCGATAAGTAAGACCTTTTTGTTTTTTAATTTAGCTAGGCCAGAAGCTAGGTTAACGGCAGTTGTAGTTTTACCTGTACCACCTTTTTGAGTTGCTATTGAAATTACCATAATTAGCGTTTAGTAGGTTTCAAAATAAATTTAAATCCTACTTCTCAATTATCTAAACTTAATTAGATTATTCAGGGAATTGGTAAATTAGACAATGAGGGTTATGAGACTATCGGTTGAAGATTAATTAGAAACCATAATAAAAATAGGGATTCCATATCTTTGGAATCCCTATCGTTTATTGAATTTTAAAAATTAAGCAAGTACCTCTACCTTCTTTGGTATCTCGATTAATTCTTCAAATGTAAAAATGTTTGATTTGTGGACACTTTGTAAATACATTGTGACCGCCCGCGCACGCAATTTCGAGCGCGCGCTTTGCATGTTCCTGCCCCTTTACATCTTCGAAGCCAATGTGGTAGGCAGGAGGCTCGGTATCGTCAAACGAAAAATTGTTGACGT
>Ga0209185_1000953_pt1 | contig 28069 bp, 26 predicted proteins | sample SidtaG_2_FD_187425 | JGI IMG/M metagenome (GOLD analysis project Ga0209185, IMG submission 187425) | Marine algal microbial communities from Sidmouth, United Kingdom - Sidmouth_Asex2 metaG (SPAdes) (version 2) | ecosystem: Host-associated > Algae > Red algae > Unclassified | place: Sidmouth... | reverse complement strand
TCAACTAAATCATAAGTTCCTTACGCGTCCTGTGGATTTTGTAGGCATGATGAGAGAGGAAAAGGACGAGTATCCAGTGGCAGCTTTAAGAGAAATGTTACTCAATGCCTTAGTCCATAAAAAATACGGAGGAGCATCCATCCAGTTAAGGGTTTTTGATGATCGATTATCGATCTGGAATGAAGGTACTTTACCAGCGGGCTTAGCCATAGAGAGTCTCAAAACTGAACATAACTCTAAACCATCTAATCCACTGATTGCGGATGCTTGTTTCAAAGCTGGATACATCGATACTTGGGGACGTGGAACAATGAAAATATATAAATCATGCAGTGAAGCAGGTCTGCCTGAACCTCTGATTATTGAGAAGGATGGAGGAATTGAGGTTACCTTGTATAAAGCTAAAGCTGCGGAAAAACTGCGGAACGGTAGCGGTACAGCTTCGGAACGATTGCGGGATGACTTCGGAACGATTGCGGAACAAATTCGGAAAGATTTCGGAACGAAGGTAGAGATGACCTTCGATTTATTAACTAAGAATCCGAACCTTACAGCAGAGCAATTAGCAGAAATACTGAATGTAACTTCAAGAACAGTCAAGAATCACCAAGCGAAGTTGAAGACAGGAGGCTATATTGAGAGAATTGGAGATAATATTGGAGGTTATTGGAAAATGACTAAATCTAAAAGATCATGATTTCACTACTTTTTCATCAGTATTTCACTAGTATTTCACCATTGATTCACTACAAATTCACTATGATTTCACTGAGATTGTACTGAGATGGCACTGAGATGGCATCGAGTTAATAAGATAAATGAACGAAGAACAAACGAAATATGACTTTATAAATCCTGCCTTGCGTAAAGCAGGCTGGGGGAAAATCGAAGGTAGTCGTATTCGTTTGGAATTTCCTATTACCAAAGGTCGAATTGTAGGTCGACTACCTAATGGAGAAAATCGAAGAACCAGTGTTATTAAAGCGGACTATGTCCTTGAATATAAGAACAGACGATTGGCTGTCATCGAAGCGAAAGCAAAGGATGTCTACTATACACAAGGAGTTGGACAAGCAAAAGATTATGCTGAAAGACTCAATATCAGATATACTTATTCTACCAATGGACAAGAAATCTATGGTATGGACATGGAGGAGGGTACAGAAGGAGATGTAGATCGCTTTCCTACGCCTGATGAACTTTGGGAAATGACTTATCCTGATCCTAAAGAAGCCTATAAGAGAGAAATAGAAGAATGGAAAATACGATTTGATGATATCCCTTTTGAGGATCGTGGTGGTACATGGTCTCCAAGATATTATCAGCGTAATGCCATTTACAAAACACTTTATGGTATAGCAGAGAAGAAAGATCGTTTGCTATTGACCATGGCTACCGGTACTGGAAAAACAGCCACCGCTTTTCAAATTTGTTGGAAACTATTTCATGCCAAATGGAATCTACGTCGTGATGGACAGCGAAGTCCAAGAATATTATTTCTTGCGGATAGAAACATCTTAGCCGATCAAGCATTTAATGCATTCAATGCTTTTGATACAATAGATGAAAACATTAAGGTAAGAATTACGCCTTCTGAGATACGTAAGAAAGGACATGTACCTAAAAATGGGAGTATCTTCTTTACGATCTTTCAATCATTTTTAACTCGAGCACAATCTAATACTGAAATAGAAGAAGATAGTGAAGAAATAACAATCACTAAATCAAAACCAGAAGATTTCAATTTCGGTCAATACGAACCAGACTTCTTTGACTTTATTATAATAGACGAATGCCACAGAGGAGGTGGAAACGATGAAAGTTCTTGGAGAGCCATTATGGAGTATTTTTCACCTGCCGTACAACTTGGATTAACGGCAACTCCCAAAAGAAAAGTTAATGGTGACACATATAAGTACTTTGGCAATCCTATATATACCTATGCCTTAAAGGATGGTATAAATGATGGATTCTTGACACCATTCAAGGTTAAAGAAATACAAACCAATAATGACGAATATACTTTAACTGCCGATGATACAATTTTGGATGGAGAGGCAGAAATTGGAGATACTTTTACTTACAAAGATTATGGTCGAAAAATAATCATTAAGCAGGTAGAAGAATATCGCGTCAAGCAGATTCTCAAGTTGATTAATCAAAATCACAAAACTTTAGTGTTTTGTGCTACCCAAGTTCATGCAGCATTAATCAGAGATCTAATCAATCAACATTCAGTAAGCAGTAATAGTAATTATTGCCATCGCGTGACTGCAGATGATGGCAAAATGGGAGAGACACAGCTTGAATATTTTAAAGACAATGAGAAAGCTATCCCAACGATTCTTACTACATCTCAAAAATTAAGTACAGGAGTAGATGCAGCAGAAATTAGAAACATTGTTCTTCTGCGTTCAGTAAATTCTATGGTTGAATTCAAACAGATAGTAGGACGTGGAACAAGGCTCTTTGATGGCAAGGCATATTTCACTCTATTTGATTTTGTAAAAGCTCACGAGCATTTTAAGGATCCTGAATGGGATGGAGAACCGGAACCTCCTGAACCAGGTCCATATCCACCACCTCCAGCACCAGGAGGAGCTGAAGATCCACCAGTGGATTATGTTTGTAGTGAATGTAAAAATGATCCATGTGTCTGTGATAATCCGCCGAAAAAAATAATCAAGGTTAAACTTTCGGACAATAAAGAAAGGGAAATTGATTCAACCGTAAAGACTACATTTTGGGATCCTTCTGGAAAGCCGATTTCCTCAGCTGAATTCATCGAACAACTATTTGGAGATATTCCTAAGTTCTTCGAAAGTGAAAATGAACTAAGAAAGATGTGGAGTATTCCGAGTACAAGGAAAAAGCTTATTGAGGAATTGAATGAAAAGGGCTATACGAATGACCAATTAGACGATTTGAGGAAACTGGTTCAAGGAGAAGACAGTGATTTGTTTGATGTGTTGAGTTATGTCGCTTACCATAAGAATCTAGTGCCAAGAATAGAAAGAGCATCAAGAGCGAAACTTCAAATCATGGACTACGATGTCAAGCAACAAGAATTCCTAAATTTTGTACTCGAACAATACGTCCGTGATGGAGTAAATGAATTGGACGATAAGAAACTTCCTGAATTGCTTGAACTCAAATACAAAGCAATAGCAGACGCCAAAAGAGAATTAGGAAACATAAAGTCAATAAGAGAAAACTTCATTGGCTTTCAAAAGAAATTATACGAAGAAAAAGCGGGATAAAGGCAATCCATTTGCAGCACACTGCCGTCCTTCCCGCAGTGGCGGGACAGGCTATACCTGCGGGCGACAGAGAGCTACAAGCCATCCCCTGAAAAGACCGTAGAATGAAGATAATTAGTAAACGAAAAAGGAACGCCAGTAGCTAACGCATTCTGATCACGGCATACCCTTCGGGATACGACGGATACCATCATTCAGTTATATGTAATCAGGATATAATAAAGAAAGATCGGTATAAAATATAAAAGAGAATACAAATGATTAAAACCGAAAACTTCAGAAAAGTAGAAATTAAATCGCAAGAGCAATTAAGAAATTGGTATAGGTTTGAAAAATAATCACAGTTCCTGTTTTTTAAAATCCTTAAGCAATCAAAGAGCGGATTTTGAGGTTCAGTTAAGCTGGCTGACTATAAACTGGGTATCCGGTAAATAATTGTAGTTTAAAGTTGATCGTATTTCTATTAATTGACCTACTATTCTATGATCTGAAAAGCAATTGTTTTTGATTGAGAAATTTAATATTGAAGATTAAAAATCTTTAAGTAGGAGTTGAAATTATTTTTGATAAACAAAGTGCTATTCACCACGTTTAGATACAATTAGGTTAATATTATATAGACAATTTTTACTGCACCTCAAAGCTATATCATGACAGCGTTTCAAATGAAAACAACATTACGTCTTGCAGCTATCTACAATCTTATTTGGGGTGCTTGGGTGGTTTTATTTCCCAATCATTTTTTTAATTTGATTGGAGTGGAGCCCCTGAATCATCCCATGGTTTGGCAGGGAATGGGGATGGTCATAGGTGTCTATGGCTTAGGTTATTGGTGGGCATCTTACGACCCTATGAGGCATTGGCCTATTGTTGCTGTTGGTGCTTTAGGTAAAGTTTTCGGCCCAATTGGATTTATTTTTAACTATCTGCAAGGTATCGTTCCCTTTGAATTTATCATTACCCTAATAACTAATGATTTCATCTGGTGGATTCTTTTTTTCATGATATTGAAGAAATTACATACTGAACATCAGTGGAAACTCACAAATAACTCGGCTTCATAATATTCCTCTTCTGTTATTTTCGTAGATCTATCTGAATTAAAATATAAAGCTATTTTCCTCGATAATTTTAAGCTGATTTCCACATCTAAAGCATTCACCAATATCTCCATACCACTATAAAAAAAGTTATGTCTTTAGAAATAATTCGTCTTCTTTTTGATTCAGGCCTGTTTGTTCTAATTTGGATGGTTCAGTTGGTGGTTTATCCTAGTTTCACCTTCTATAATCCAAATAATTTAAAACGGTGGCATGATAGATACACAAGGCACATTACCTTTATCGTGATGCCATTAATGCTCGGACAATTGGCTGCGATAGGCGTACAACTTTGGGAGGCTAAGACTTGGTATACAGTGCTTAGCGGAGTGTTTGTTTTTCTACTGTGGGGTGCTACTTTTTTGAAATTTGTTCCACTTCACAATGTGATAGCATCTGGAAATTTTGAGGAGAAGATATTGCACGATTTGGTTCGGTATAATTGGGTAAGAACGGGTTTATGGTCTGTACTGTTAATAATTTCGATGATAAGTGTTTTATTATGAATATTCTGTATGGTGGTATTTAATATACCTACAATTAAAAAACTACCTATCTGCCCAATTTATTTTTCAATTAGATAATTCCTTTACTCTAAAAGCTTACCACTAAAATCAGAAATTTCAGAGGTATCAACTATGGCTTTTTTTAGTTCTGGGCTCAAAGGATTTTCCTTATGTTTCCGATTAACTTACTTTACAATTCCCAAGTGTAAAATCCTTCCTCCAGTTTGATTAACTGGATTGACGCTTTTACCAATGACTACTCCTTTTTCAGGAGATTTGTACTCCTTAATTATATCACCAAAAATATTACGGACAGTTGCAATGACATCACCCTCCTTAACCAATTCTGCAACATTAGGATGAACTGCGATAAGCCCGCCGACATTACAATAAATCCAATATGATTTTTTGCATATAATAGTTTCATCTGAGATTTCTTCTACTTCGGAATCATACATATCCAAGAATCCTAATAGATTATGAATTCCAGTCAGACCATCTCTAATCATACCCTTTTGAAATAAGTTAGGATTACCTACTTCTAAGGTTATAGCAGGAATCTCTAACTCATCTGCTGTCCCTCGAAGGGTACCATCACTTGGTGGGTTATGAACAATGATTTGAGCGTTTTGAAGAAGTGCCATTTTTCTAACGGTTTCATCACTCATATCAGCTCTGATATAATAGGAATTTACTCTTCCATTACTTGCTGTATGGAGATCCAGCAGATAATCAAAATGCTTAACCAGTTTATTGACAATCCGCCAAGCATAGACCTGACTTACTGTTCCGTCTTTTTTCCCAGGCATGATATGATTGAGATCTACACCATCCAGAAATCTTCTTTTCTTTCTCAGATAGGATGGCACATTGACGATGGGGACACCGACTATAGTACCGTTTAATTTTTGAGGATCAATTTCTTTGAACAACCTTTGTATCACTGGAATACCATTTAACTCATTACCGTGTACAGCAGCGGTCAATCCCAGGACTGGGCCATCTTCTACACCTTTGGCAACTAATAGTGGCACCTTAATAGGAGCTCCCATTCCATCTTCTACTACATGTAGATAACATCGCGATATGACGCCACTTGGAAGTGATGCAAGGTCTAGTGAATCTATATCAATAACTTTTTTCATTTCAATTTATTTATAACATTATTTACGATAAGATTAATGCCTCTTTCTACCAATGGTTTATTTAATAGTTTGGCAATTTGCGGAAGGCCACCTATACTTGTTGTATTTATTTCAGATAATACTCTTCTATTACCATCATCTACAAGAGTGTCCACTCCATACATAACAATTCCTTTAGCAGAGAGTATGGGATCTATGGTATTTACAATTTCGATTTCTTCAGGGGTCACGTCGGAATGGTTAGAAGTTCCACCCATTGCCACATTACAAATCCAGGAATCCTCTGGCGGTAATCTCAATGAAGCACCCATGATCTCCCCATCAATGACTACAATTCTCTTATCACCTTTCTTTACGTTTTTAAGGTACTTTACAGCGAGATAGTCAACTGGTGATTTTTTAAAATTAGTAGCGAATTCTTGAAAGGTAAAACTGGATTTTCCATTTGAAACTCTATCTCCTTCTATTTTCAGAATCCCCTTACCACCATACTCTCTAAATGGCTTAAGTACAATTGGAAACTTACTCCTAAAATCAATAATATCTTCTATTGATTTGCATATTTTCATTGGAGGGCAGACATCTTTAAAATTCATTAAAAAGGCCTTGCTGCCTGTTTCATAAATGGCACTTGGATTATTTACTATTATACTCTCTGAAAAAACAACTTCTAAATAATCAAGAAATTCTTTACTCAATGGCGGTGGTAATCTCAGCCATACAAAGTCATATTCACTTATTAAGTTTTGGGAAGTAGCATTATCCAATGGATGCTGAATGGTATCAAAGTTAAAAGTGGCGTCTACCTCTGTAGTATAAATGTTGGGAACTTCTTGACAATCAAAGAATGGAAAGTTTGATTCGATCTTACGACTCGCAATATCAACTTTTTCTACTGCATTGTTTGTAGATAATGCTCTTGCTAATTCATATAAAGAATTCTCTGCAGAGTGGTTGCTGTGATCGGTAAGTATTAAAACTTTCATAGCTAATTGACCATTATTTCGTCAAGAAGGCTTTGATCATCATTCAAACTTTTAAATAACTTCATCCGAAATTTTCCTTGTTTATTTACTAAAGTCGAGGCCATTTTATCAATTGCGACCATAGATAGAACGGTTTGGATATAGGCTTCTATTAAATCATCCAAGCCCACTCCTAACTTATTAAAATCACGTCTATCCATTAACACGAGTCGACTGGTATCACTATCCCAAGTACCATCCTCATTTTTTATAGACAAATTAGTACCGAGCATAGACCAACTATCTATACTTGTGGTAATGTTATCAACTAAGGGTTTTTCTGCTCTTCGAGCATAGGTACATAAAGGTCTAATACCATTCTCTGTCGAGCTTACCATCATTCGAATATCTGCTACGAAAGTTTGATTCTTATTATCAGGAATCGTTCCTACGTGATACAGCTTACCTGCAGATGTCGTACTACTCCAGTTAGAATTACCTATCAGGCTCTGGACTATAAATAAGTCGTAATCAAATTCCATCTCCATGAAGGCATCTAATTCTTCTGCTGTTACTATAGTGTATACACCTTGTCCAGCATTGCTATAAGGTACTTTAATGACGGCATGGCCTCCCATTTTTCTGACCCATATTGGGATTTCGTTTTTACTGACGTCCCAGATTGTTTCTGGGATATTGATCTTGAGGCCATATTGTTGTATTTCCGCATTAAATATATCATAGGCTTTAGCGGCAACCATTTTATTTCTACCTCCAGCAAGGCACGCTATAGTTGGATTTATAATTTTTGTTTTAGAATTGACAGGTATCCTATTCCATGGCTTCTGAGTCACGTATCTAAATGCCGCTCGTATTGGAATCCATTCATCATCAGAAAGTACATGTAATACACTATCTATAAACTTAGCTGATGGCTCGTCCTCATCTTTATAAAAACTGACATAATGCACTGGTTCTTGCATAACATCTGCTATGACTTCAGCATAACCAGAAACTTCCATTGGATTCTTATCATACAATACAGCGAGACCTCCTTTTATCTTGTTTCTTAGATTTTTTAGGCTGGGTTTGAATGTCCGCTCTACCATTAACTTATAACTACCTTGTTCCTCATTATCGTCCATTAGAGGCATAGATTTCTGTCCAGATGGACAAGAGTTATTCTCTAATACGACCATCTGTCTTTTTCCAGTGGCTGATGTAACATTAAGAAGATCGGCTCCACCCCAAAGAAAATACTTTGCCTTATGATTCAGAATTTCGGTCAATTTATCCTTGTCTACGGTAGGATGCATATGACAATATCTCGTGATAATTCTATCCTGACCGAGGTTCAAAAAGAAATTGATCATAGGATGAATGGTGGCATTTAGTGCCTTTGGATACCAATGTTTATGAGCCTCGAAACTATCTGGTAGAACAACTCTATTATTTGCCATGATTCATGCATTATTATTTAATCCCCTTGAGACGTAAAAGTTAGATGAATAGTTTCTAAAAAAGATAAATAATTACAAATAAAATCAATTTATTTTGAGATAAAAGTAGAAGTATCTGAAAATCAATAAGATAGATTTTTTCTTAATTAAAGCATACTATCGCTATAATTTCTGTGGGCACCTGAGAGCAGTAAGCTAACACTATAAAATCGAAAATTGAGAGATGAGCAGTGATGAAAAAACTTAAATGGCATAACACTATATATAGGGCTCATTTCTGGTTGGTGCCTTATAGAAAACTAATCAGAAGTAAGTCAAACCCTCTCGCCAAGCCAATCAACCATAGCTTGCAATACCTTATCTCTCTCAAGTTCTCTCGTGATCTCATGTTTATGATCGAGTAGCGGTGTAAAGGTCTTATCCGAAGATGGACTGAGTTTATATAATGACTCACTGCCTTGTATATTAGCTAATGTATCATCTGTACCATGCATGATGAGAAATGGATAATCAAATTTCTCTAATTGTGTCTGTAGCCATTCAGACTGCTTAAGCATCTGATAGCCTGTGACAGCATAGATACCATCGGTGTAGACAAGTGGGTCATTAATATATTTTCTGACGACTTCGGGATCTCTGGATATGGAATTGGGTCTCGCCTTTATGGTTCTTACGGATGGAAATAGACGGCCGATAATACCGGCAAATTTCTGTAAGATCGGAGACATGTCATCTACTGATTTAATAAATGGTCCTGACATGATGACGCCTCTGAATTGTGGTGAAGTCAGTTTTTCTTTGACAAGATATGATAGCATTACGGTGCAGCCCATGCTGTGAGAAAATAGGAAGTATGGCTTGTCGAAGGTTTTAGATAACTCACTGACGATATGCTTGTAGTCGTTAATGTATTCGTCGAAAGTCTTGATGTATGATCTTCTCTTACCCCCAGATTCTCCATGGCTACGCTGGTCAAATGCGTAGAAGTTATATCCAGCATTGTTAAAGAAGCGGGCTTCGTAATCATATCTTCCAGCGTACTCAAATAAACCATGGCAGAAGATGATATTACCATTAATAGATTCCTCAGATAACCACGTCCGAGTTCTTAGAGTAGTGCCATCATATGAGCTGATAGAATCATTAATCATTATGCAAACATTTTTTTCTCAACTTGCTCACATATGATATGGCCTAAGAGCATATAGGCTTCTTGTATTCTGGCTGTATCAGTAGAGGGAATACAAATAGATATATCAGAAGACTTATGAAAATCAGTTGTGCCCTCACCCGAGATAGTGATGATTTTCATTTTTAATTCTTTGGCTTTCGTGATGGCATTTTTGACATTAGCTGATTGGCCGCTTGTAGATATTGCAATGAAGATATCATCTTCCTGACCTCTAGCTTCTAATAATCTTGCATAGACGACTTCGTAAGAATAATCATTAGATATTGCCGTAAGTGCACTGCCGCTGTTATGTAATGCGTCTGCGTTAAGCGGTCTTCTATCGATTTTAAATCTTCCACTGAGTTCTGCTGCAAGATGTTCTGAGTCGGCGGCACTTCCTCCATTGCCACAGAATAGAACTTTGTTGTTATTGCGATATGCATTAACAATGATGTCAATAGAAGCATCTGTAGCAGAGATACAATGCTCTGAAGTGAGTATAGCATTGATGCAACTAAGATGTTCTTCTATTCTTTTTTTGATATTCACATTAATGTGGTTTAGACTACCTAAGTAAATTTGATATCTGCTTGATTGGAATTATCTACTTAAATTACTTCAAAGATAATTCTGTAACAAAGTTATCAAAAAAGCTCTGCCATGATAATTCCTGCTTGATGTCAGAAAAATCATGATTCAGTAATTGAGGATTATCTAAGTGAGTATTAATTTGTTCAGCTATAGATTGTGGTGTTGTCTCAGCGATATACCCGATGTTATGTTTCTTAATGAGCTGAGATAGACTTCCTACGTCAGTTACGATGATGTTTTTGTTAAAGTGGAGGGCTATAGGTACGACGCCAGATTGTGTCGCAGTCTTATAAGGTAGGACGATCAGGTCAGCAGCACAGAAGTACTTAGGCACATCATCATTAGGTATATATTTGTTGACCTTGATGATCTTATCCTTGACGCCTTGCGACTCTATAAGATCATTATATTTCTTCTCTGACTCGTAGAACTCACCTGCTATGATGAGTTTGACATTATGGTTTTCTTTAATATGCTTTAGAGCTTCGATGAGTAGGTCGAGACCTTTATATTGTCTTATCAGACCGAAGAATAGTAAGTACTTACACTTAGGGTCGAGACCCAAGTCTCTGATCGCTTCGTGCTGTTCTATAGGTGATCCGTAGTGGTCGTAGATAGGGTGGAAGAGTGTCTTGACAATTTTATCTGGTGCATTCTGTCGGACTTCATTACTTACATTCTCAGATAGACATATAAGGTGATCTGTTCTATTGACTATAAATTTATTGAGTTGCTGATCTCCTATTCTGCTCTCATGGGGCTTGAAGTTATGGACTATCGTTATCCGCTTAGTATCGGGAAGACCTTTCTTAATTCCTCTGAGGATAGTCCCAAATGCCGGCGCCATGAATGGCATCCAATATTGCGTAATAACAACGTCGGGTTTTTCTGCTACGATCTCCTTAGATATCTTAAGCCAGTTAAGTGGATTAGTACTGTAGATACCTCGCTTGATAGATAAGTTAGGTGGAGCATCATCCGTCGTCAGCTGCGTCTTACCTGGAAATAAAAAATTAGGATACTGCTGCGTGAACGTTATCATCTTACACGTCCAATCATTAGATTGGAATGTGCTTGCAAGATTTTCATTAAAAGCTGCTATGCCGCCTCTATATGGATAAGCTGGACCTATAAATATTGCCTTCATTTATTAGTTATGTTTTGGTTTTGGTGGCTTTCAAGTTCTTGATAACTTATGCGATAAGTTCTAATTGAGCTTGTATCACAGGTTACCTGAGCTGATCATATTATTCATGATGCATTACTCATTTCATATTCTCTTATTAAGACCTCTGCTGGAATATTCAATTCTATATTAAGTTTTCTGATCATAGAGAGACTGAGTTTTCTTTTACCGTTTAGTATTTCACTTGTCCTACTTCTTGTACCTAAAATCTTAGATAACTCTGATCTTTTCATATTCATTTGATCCATCCTAAAGAGAATAGCATCAATCGGATGCGGTGGTTCAATTGGATAATTGTTTTTCTCATATTCTTCGATAAGAATACTTAATAATTCCAATTTGTCCGATTCTTTAGAATTTGGTTTGATGTCCAATTGCATAAGCTTGTAGGCTTGATTTAAATAATCTTTGTGTTGTTTTTTATTTTTTATTGGCTTAATCATAACTTACTTTTTTAGCATCAATTTTATCATATTGTGAGTGGCTGCCAATCCAAACAATGAATATTATTTTCAATCTATATTGAATATCAACTATTAATCTGTACTCATTACCTTTGATATTTAACACAACTCGTTTAGAACTAATAATAGAAGCGTTTCGATATTTTACTTTACACTCAGCCGAATTTTTCCAAACAGATTTTTCTGCTTCTTGTATCCAAGCTTTTAAGGACTGTTCTGACTTTTGGTTTTTTATCCAAAATGTCTTAATCGTACTCGTTGCTATTATTCTCATAACGATACAAATATATAAAATGTTCCCAATATGGTTGCATTTGTATTGTTACGCAAAACGTAGCTTTCTTGTTTGTTTGAAATTTTTGAGGACAATTGGAAGAGTCATGACAACTATAAGCATATACTTACAATTCCTCCTCTATCGCATAATCATTCCTATCAGGACTTACCCTTGATATCATCTCTGCTAAGAATCCTGCTATAAATAATTGTACACCGACTATGATCAGAAGCATACCCAAATAAAATAATGGTCTATTGGCGATTCCGCTTTCTCCCCAAAATAATTTGACGAAAGTCAAATAAGCTAACATTACAGTACCCAAAAATCCAAGAACGGTACCCATGCTACCGAAGAAGTGCATCGGTCGCTTTCCGAATTTGCCTACGAACATGATTGATGCCAGATCGAGATAACCCCTCATAACACGTTCTAATCCAAACTTAGATACGCCATGCTTACGCGGATGATGTGTGACGACTTTCTCACCTATCTTGGCGAATCCTGCTGCCTTAGCTATAACGGGTATGTATCTATGCATCTCGCCATAGACTTCGATATTCTTAACGAGTTCTTTGCGATAAGCTTTAAGACCACAGTTGAAGTCATGCAATTTGATGCCACTTAATTTTCTTGTTGTTGCATTAAATAATCTGGAAGGTACCGTCTTGCCGAGCGGATCATGGCGTTTCTTTTTCCAGCCAGATACAAGATCATAATCATCTTCCATGATCATCCTATAGAGCTCAGGAATCTCCTCAGGAGAATCTTGTAAGTCAGCATCCATGGTGATGATGACATCTCCTTTTGCGTTTTGGAAGGCCACTTGGAGTGCTGCAGACTTTCCATAATTTCTTCTGAACTTAATACCTCTTACAGAATCATACTTCTGCTTAAGTGCATTAATGATAGACCAAGACTTGTCGGTGCTGCCATCATCTATGAATAGAATTTCATAATCAATAGACATCTTACTGACGACTTTAGCTATCCAGCTGACAAGCTCTTGTAACGACTCTTCCTCATTCAATAATGGTATAACTAAAGATAGATTCATATGGTAAAAATGAAACAGGTTATTGGTTATGAAGTTTAGGCGCTCATGTTTTCTGGTCTTTTCTTTTTAATAATTGCTCCAATTATTAAAGCTAGTCCTGCTGCTGGAAAGATAAGCCTTAAAATAAAAGCTTGTATTGTTTTTCCAATTGTATTAAACTCCTGTTGTTCTATTTGATTCATCGATTCCTCGATGATATCTTCACCTAAGAACGACCCAAATTTCTCGATAGCTTCCACAGCCATTTCACGTTGTTCTACTATAAGTCCTGGATTGATGTAATTAAATAAAACATATTCAAATATTGTACAAAGAGTAACTGCTATAGCAGAAATCAGAAAGAGATATTTGAATGCTTCTCCAAAGGTTAAGAAGCCTCCATTTCCTTTTTTATATCCATTACCAAAGTAGACAAGTGCAGCAATAAATAGGACTAAAAATATATAAGTTTTAAACATTAGGAAAATAGATGAGCTTATCATAGATAGTGCTAAAGAGCCAATTATTAAAAGAGCTCCTAAGATCACTCCATTCTTTAATGCATTGTTCATAATTCAGTGTTTTTGTTTTGTAAATTATTAGAGTTTCGTTTTATTATCATTGATAGCATGGCTGAAAATAAACCACATGGTACAAAGAGTCTTATAATATATTGCGAGACAGAAAATGAAACTGAATATAAGTGTTCAATGTCAAATCTCTCCATCACTTTTTGATATAATTCAGAATTTATCATGCCTTCCATATCTTCCATGCCCTTCAATGCTAATTCATTCATAGTGACCTTGAGAGAAGGATCTATGTAATTAAATAGCATAAATTCGAAAGTAGTACATATAAAGGTGCCTATCACAGAGGCAAAGAATAAGTCTTTAAATGCCTTGCCAAAACTAATGAAGCCCTTGTTGGCCCTACGAGCATCTGTGCCTGTCTTGAATAAAAGTAACAAAAATGGCATAAAAAGTACGCCTGATTTTAAGTTAATAAAGCTTTGACTATCAGCTAAGTACAATGAGTAGGAGGCAATGATGAATACCACTCCCATAAAAAGACCGTTGTTGATTGCGTTTTTTGTGATCATTAGAACAGAACAAGTTAGCAATATATATGAGTAAGTTTAATATCTTGAGCCAATATTTTGTGTGATATAATCCAACTCTTATGAAACTTACTATAATTCTCGCTTTAGCCTTGATAATTATTTTGACATCTTGTGACAATGACTCCAAGACGCCTGCTGCCAATACAACGACAAAGCTCAATGAGACTGTTAATAGAGATAATAAACTCTACGCTAATTATACCGATAATCCTATAAATCAGAATCAAATAGATGAGAACGCCTTAATAGATTATGCCATAAGCAAAGGCCTTGATGTCAAGCGAACAGCCTCAGGGATGTACTATGTAATCGAGGAGAAAGGCAAGGGGCAGATTATGGTTAATGGACAGCCGTTCCAAGCTCATTACTCCGGCTATTTTCTGGACGGAAAAGTATTCGACTCCAGTTACGAGAGAGGAGAACCTCTAGCGGCGACCGTAGGTGCTATGAATGCTGCTTGGAATGAAGCCTTGAAGACTTTTCCTGTGGGCTCTAAATTAAAGTTGCTTATTCCAAGTCGACTGGGATATGGTGCCAGGGGTTTTCCAGGCTTTGTACCGCCTAACACGCCACTGGTATTCGATATGCATATCATGCCGCTTGGATCTAAATAGATTGGATGTTTTTAATTCAGCAATTATAACTACTGATGAGGACTCATTACATCTGAGCTTCTCTTTGGCCCACCATATATGAAAGATGGACAAATAGAAATCTCATCAAAATAGGAGAAAATAGATCTTAATAATCTCATCACAGGAGAAGTCAAATTTTCTTAGAATCTTCAGCTGGAGTTATACTATTTAAGCTTGAAGGTGTCCTATTAGATTTTGAAATTAATTTTACGAATTCAAGGCATGAGCGAATGATTTCGTTGCAGTCGAATCGATTATAATAAAACTCAAAAAAAAGTGAACCACGATAGGGGGTGGGCTGAATGATAACATTAGCTATCGCTGTGGGCGGCATAGGTAACCGCGAGTATTTTTAACGAAGAAGTCGGTGAATCAGGGCAAAATATACTGGACATTCTTTAGCTTTAATAGTACTAGGCATCTCAACAAGCGGGTAGTAAAAAAATTAGTGCTTTTATCGAGATAAGACTTATAGTCTGAATACCCTCATATACCGCTTACATTAGATCTTTACTTTTCATAGAAGTATGTAGTTAATGGAATCGATCATTAGCAAGCGACTCGAGTATATAGTGAGCCTAAAATTTTTACATTTTTATAGGAGTTTAACCATGCCAAAGTCCTTTTGTCACGGTAATGTAATTTCAGATGTAAATGATGATAATAGTTTTAGTAAAGTAGATGTGCCATAAACAATTGAGCTATAATTGTTCTTAATTAACCAAGCACAAAAAAAATATTAATGAAAATAGCATTTACAATAATCGCATTTATTTCTTTATTATGTCCAAATCTATTATTTGGTCAGATTGATCAAGTTTCTACTGGCCCGTCATACAGCCAGCAAGCTTATTATAAAATATCTACTGGAGAAGTAACACAAGTGTCTAATGAGGCTTGGGATATTGCATTTTCGAGTCAAGGACTACAGGATGCTGGTGTCTTAATTAATGAGTCATCGTCATTCATGTCTAGCTCTCTCAATGTGTATTTATCATCACAAACAGATTGGTCAGTGCCGATAACTGACGCAGCTTCATATGTTGAGGCAGATAGGTTACTTAATCCTAAGGATAATTGGACACAAGGGGCATTCAATACATTGCAGAGATCGCCTTCTCCATTCGACTATGGATGGGGTTCTTACGATCCTATGACTAATCAAGTTACGGGAGATAGAATATTTGTGATACAACTCAGAGATTTATCTTTTATAAAATTCCAAATACAGCAATTGTCTGGTATTGATTATACATTCAGATATGCAGATCTTGATGGCGCTAATGAGTCCACTGTTACTATAACTAAGAATGGCGATCCAGATAGTCCTCTTATTCATTTTTCATTTGATACCGGGGAGATTGTAGATGTACCTTCTGATTATGACTTAGTATTCCAAAGGTACATTACACCTTTACCTGATGGTACGGGAGATACTATTGATTATACAGTGACAGGAGTACTTCTTTCTCAAGGTACAGAAGCTGTTGCAGCTGTAGGTGTAGACCCTATGACTGTAGACGAAGCTGAATATAAAGATCAATATTCTCCTAAGCTAGAAACTATAGGTCACCAGTGGAAGATATTTGATTTTCAGAGTGGATGGTTAGTAGATGCAGATAAAGCATATTTCGTTAAGACCAATGAAGGTGAGATATATAAGATTGTCTTTTTAGACTTTGAAGGTTCTTCTACTGGTGTGACTACTTTCGAGAAGACCTTAGTTAGGTTATCTACAAGTACTCAGAATATTGAAGATCTTGATATCGCAGTATATCCTAATCCGACATCTGATTTCTTAAATGTAACAACGGCTGAAGAAGATCTACAAGTTCTATTATACGATGCACAAGGAAGACTTGTCTATACTCAAAATAAAGAAGGGACTTCACAGCAGATTGATCTGACTTCTTTTGACTCAGGTGTCTATAACTTAATACTTAGAGGTAAAGATGTATTTGTGACTCAAGCTATAATCGTTAATAAGTAGCATTGCAGAATTATATTTGTAAGGCTTTAAGATCTTTAATTACAATTATTAATCATAAATTATGAAGGTAATACACAAGCTTCTCGTTCTTATGTTTTGTAGCGGAAGTTTGCTCTGTCAGGATCTTTATGATACTGATTCTATTGCCTTTAATGTTGACATTAATGAATTTATTGTTACGGCACAGTATGAGCCTACTCACTATAAGGAAGCAGTACATCGTGTTGATATCATATCAAGAGAAGAGATAGAAAGTAGAGGTGCTATCACATTAGATCAAGCACTGGTTATAAATCCTTCTATAAGAGTGTCCTATGATCAGGCGCTGGGGTCTAAGATACGTATGAGAGGTATCGCTTCTAATAATGTTGCAGTATTGATTGATGGAGTACCTGTTGTAGGAAGACTTGACGGTGCCATAGATGTCTCTCAGATTAATATGCAGAATGTAGAGAGAATCGAAGTCGTAGAAGGTGCTCTATCTAATATCTATGGAAGTAATGCTGCCGGTGGAGTTATCAATGTTATAACAAAAAAGAGCCAGATCGATGAGTGGAAGGTAAGAATGAATACTCAAGTGGAATCAATCGGACAGCAAACCTACGGTACGAGCTTAGGCTATCATAAAGGTAAGTTCTCAGCAAATGTAGAAGGAAGAGTTCTTAACTATAATCAGTATCCTGCAGACTCACTGCGCCTCATAGAACTTGTACAAATAGGCGAGAATCAATTCAGTAGGCAGTCCAAGTATCCATTTAATCCAAAAGATCAAATGGGCGTAGGGGGTTACTTGCGCTATAATCCGGATTCAGAAAGTTCTGTAATCTTCAAGTATGATTATAATCATGAAGAGGTTAAAGATTATGGAGTTATAAAACGTATACAATTTAATCCTTATGCTGAGGATGGATTCTACAATACCGTCAGATCAGATTACTCTCTGAATTATAAGAAGAGATGGAAGTCCTTATTCATAGATTTGACATCAGCATATAATAATTATAGCAGAAGAGTAGATGATAAGAGGTTTTATTTAGAGACGGAATTATTCGATTCTCTGCTACAAGTATCTGACACAACTCTGTTCAATACATTTTTTAATAGGGCTGTTATATCGCAGACAATCAATGATGACCTCACTGTCATTGCTGGCGCTAATTATTCCTTAGAAAAGGGTAATGGTGACAGGATAATCAATAGAAATAGTGACGATGTAACTCAAGCTCAGTTTTCTGAAATTGCCCCATATGTAGAATTTAAATATTCTGGTATAGAAGGTATAGACTTATCGGCCTCTGCAAGATATACGATGCATAGCGCTTATGATTCTAAATTGACACCTGCATTGCATGTCAAATATGAGCTTGCTGATACATGGACAGTCAGAGCGAGCTATGCTCAAGGATATAGAAGTCCTAACCTAAAAGAATTGTATTTAGAATTCGTTGATATCAATCATAACATATTAGGCAATACTGCATTAATGCCTGAGACCTCACATGACCTACAGATGACCTTAGATTATAATCCATCATCGTCATTAGGTATTTCACTTAATGCTTATCACACCACAATTAGTGACAGGATAGGTTTAATTCAGTACGAGACCTTGAAGTTCCGATATGATAACATTGATGAATACAAAGTCTTCGGATTCCAACCATCAGTAGATTATAGAGTAGGGTCTTTATCTTTAAGTTCGTCAGCGACTATTGGATATTGGGATACGCTTGTAGAGAATGATTCCTTTTCATCTTTCGGTAAGGTAGTAGATGTTAATAATTCTATCTCTTATCTTATCGGAAAAGGCGAGTATAATCTTACTCTTAATCATAGACACATAGGCAGTCAACCTAATTATACTGTGTTCAATGATATCGTAGAAGTAATAGAAATCCAAGGTTATGAGCTTATAGATATCTCATTGTCCAAAGCACTGCTTAATAAGAAAGTCAATCTTACTTGTGGGGTTAGAAATCTTTTAGGTACAGTATTTACTTCAGTAGATACTGCCTCAGGAGTCGATCACAGCCCACGAGGAAGGAATGCCGTCAGTCAAGGGAGGAATGCTTACTTTACTATGGTTGTTAATTTGTAGTTAATCATAATACCATCTACACTTTAGAATGTCGCATATATTCCAATTGAATTAGTCAATCTCAGCCTTAAACATACAAGCCTGCGGCAAGAGATGCTCGCTATAACTACGGCTATCAGACAATCTACCTACTATTCTAGATCGGTCTATTAGAGCACCATACTCGATTCGTCAACAAAAAATCCTTTTGCTCACGCCTTGATTTTAAACAATTTTTTATAATCTTATCTGATACCTTAGGTTGGTATAAGAATCTCCTTGGATAGAAATAAATATTATAAAAAAAGACCTTTCGGTGATTACCGAAAGATCTTTTATATAGAACATATCCCGTTATGAGGTTATGCAGAATAGGATATATTTTGTTATGATTTTAGATGATCTATTAGCTGTTGCGCTAACTCGATACCTATCTTTTCTTGCGCTTGAGCTGTAGATGCACCTGTGTGAGGTGTACACGATACGTTAGCGTGATTTAATAAGTCAGCACGTGGCTTGGGCTCGTCCGTAAATACATCGAGACCTGCTGCTGATACCTTGCCACTATTCAGAGCTGCAAGTAATGCGTCTTCATCTATAGTGCCACCTCTGGCAGCATTGATTATGATGACACCATCCTTCATTTTGTTGAAGTCATCGGCACCAAGTGCTGGTTTTCCTGTGAATGGAATATGCAATGTAATCGCATCAGCATTCGCTAACATTTCGTCCATAGGGACGGTTTTTATTTTTACATTGACAGATTGATCATGTATGTTTATCTTAAGATCAGCTTCTTTTATAAATGGATCTACAGCTAAGACTTTCATCTGTAATCCTAATGCCATCTTAGCAGCTTCCTGTCCTATACGTCCAAAGCCTATAATACCCATCGTCTTACCTTCGATTTCTTGGCCCTTGCTGTATGCTTTTTTTAGAGCTTTAAATTCTGTAGTACCTTTACTTGGCATCTCTTGATTAGCTTTGTACAGGAACCTATTGACACTTAGCAGGTGACCGAAAGCTAATTCTGCTACAGATCTCGATGAGGCCGCAGGCGTATTACATACTGCAAGACCTTTAGATCGAGCATAATCGACATCGATATTATCCATTCCGACACCTCCTCTACCTATAAACTTGAGATTAGGACATACATCAATTAGGTCTTTTCTGACTTTAGTTGCACTTCTTACACATATCGCTGCATAGTCTTGCAGCTTAGTCGGCAATTCGTCTTGAGGTATATTATTAGTATTGACATCGAATCCTGCGTCTTGTAACATTTTGAGTCCAGTTGCATGGATGCCGTCGTTGATTAATATTTTGGTCATATTGTTAATCTATTTATAGTGCAAAGGACGCTATTTTTTATATGATATTAGAAGAAAAGCATTTAATAAACTTAGGTATAATCAATTATTCATTAGAAAATATTCAGTTATAAAGGGGAGAATAGAATTGTAGCTTAGAATCACTCATACGGAATGTGATGCATGCAATAATATGCTTGATGAATTAACTACAGCTTAAAGTTAATCCCTAACCCAAACTGGAAATATTCACGTAAGAAGTCCATGTTAAATTTTCTATTCCTCTGAAGGTTTAATGAAATGTTTGGATTTTTAATCCTGTCGATTCCGTACCCAATATTTATTAGGTTGAAATTTGAAGATAAAGTAATGGCAGTGTTACTTCCAATTTTCTTCATAACAATAGCTTTCGGATTTATACTAAGGCAGTAGCACTCAGAAGAAATACCTGCATTACCAGTTATGCGATAGGGGATAGCTAATTTATATAGATAATTGATTGATCCTTGCAAGCCAAAATTTACAAATAGAGAGTTTATTTTGATTTGTCGTATCGCTCGATAATATTCTAAACCATAGCTATGTCCTTTAAATAAAGAACCACTTGGGCCGCCGGGTCCTAATCTTAGAAAATCTTTTTCATAGAATTTATAGAAGAGATTTATCTCTGAATATTTAGTATCATTTTGCTTAACTAAACCAATCCTGTAATCTGTAAAGTCAGACCTAAATTAGGCCTATAGTTTGCAGCATTTTCAAGCTTTAGGTAGCTTGTTATTTTCCTTGAGTTACTTCTTTTTCTTCTGCTTTGAGAATTGCCAACGCCTAAGAATAGAAAAAAGAGAACTATAAGTAATGTATATCTGATAGCTATAAAATATTTAAGCATAAAAATTCTGTTCTATTGAGATTTTTCGATCTTGGCTTTTACAAAGCATTGAATGGATAAAGGTATCCATAATCCTAAGTTTTTTATGTCAATACAATTTAATATGAATATCAGGAATTAAGTACCAATACGTTTCTTGTTCAACACATCCCAACCTTACTTTAAAATAGAGGGAGTAAGAGTCCAATTTAAGCCAATTAAGAGGTCAAAAAAAGATGAACTTTTTGAATAGAATTTAAATTTTTAACATTAGTACCTAAAAGCCGATAGGCATTCAATTTAGATTAAAAATCTCTTTGGTCTTTGGTTAGAAATTTAACAATACAGCAATTCTCTTAAAATTCTGAGTTGCAGAGCTTTTTTATTGTTAAAGAATAGTGTTGTCTTAGTAGTTAATCCTATGTTTAATCTAACCACAATTAGTATTTATAAAGTATACATTATTATAATTTGTAATATGTTTTTTATTCACTATTTTTGATGGATTAATAATTTCTTTGGTATTAATACCGTTTATCTTCAAATATTATAATACATGTTCAATTTAGGTATTTTTCTACAAGCTAATGCTAAGGCCGATGAGGAAGGCAGCGTAACGCAGAATCTATTAGATGTTGTAGTTCAAGGCGGACCCATGGGTATGGCGATTAATGTTATACTCTTAGTTCTATCAGTATTGGCAGTATTTATATTCGTTGAGAGATATCTGACGATTAAGAAAGCTGGTAAGATTGATGATAGCTTTATGCAGAACATCAGATCAGCAGTGACTTCAGGTAATATACAAGGTGCTAAGTCTATGCTTGCAGGTGTAGATTCTCCATATGCGAGAATGGTAGAGAAGGGTATAGCAAGGATAGGTAAGCCACTTAGAGATATCGATGCTTCTATAGAGAATGTTGGTAATCTTGAGGTATTTAAATTAGAGAAGAACTTATCATCACTTGCGAGTATCTCAGGTGCAGCGCCGATGATCGGATTCTTTGGGACAGTTGTAGGTATGATCTTAGCTTTCTATAAGATGTCAAGTGAAGGTAACGTGACACCAGATGTTCTTGCAGGTGGTATATATACAGCCTTGATCACGACAGCGTTTGGATTATTTATAGGTATTATATCTTTTGTAGGTTATAACTACTTAGTTGCAAGTGTCGATAAGGTTATCAATAAGATGGAGGCTACAGCGATGGAATTTATGGATTTATTACAAGAGCCTACAGCCTAATAACGAAAGTAATAGGATTGCCATGGGTATGAAAAAAAGAAGTAAGGTCAGTGCAGAATTTAGCATGTCGTCATTGACGGACATCATATTCCTGTTATTGATATTCTTTATGTTGACTTCATCTATGGTTCAGATTAATATGGAGCTGGCGCAGTCTGATAGTAAAGCAGTAGCAGCTACGGACTTAACAGTAATGATGTATGTAGATGGCAAGGTGACATTTAATGGTAAGAAAACGACTACAAGAAAACTAACTAATATCATCAAGTCTACTTATAGCAAGATGGATAATAAAGATAATGCATCAGTCTCTATCGTTGCAGAAGTAGGTGTACCATGGAAGAAAGTCAATGAGATAATGGTCATCGCTAATAAACTTAAAATGAGGGCTAACATTCTTACTCAACCTGTAAAAGATTAGATCATGGCAATGAAAAAAAGAGGTAAAGTAAGTGCAGAATTTAGTATGTCATCGTTGACAGATATCATATTTTTATTATTGATATTTTTCATGTTGACATCCTCAATGGTTACGCCTAATGCTCTTAATCTGAGACTACCAGGAAAATCTTCTAAGGTCACTAATCAACCTAAATTTCCCCCTACTGAAGTAAAAATAGACAGAAGAGGTAATTACACCGTAGACGGTACATCAGCGACTAAGTGGCAATTAGAAAAAGTTGTCAAGCAACTCAAGAAAGAAAGAACTAAAGTCTCATTAATTATCGTTCCAGATGATAATGTCCCTTATGAGAAAGTCGTCGCTATATTAGATATAGCCCAGAGGTACCGTGTCGATGCCATCATGACTGACCCTAAGTAATAAGATATAGTTTCATTTTATTTTTGTTGTGAATTTTTTGTCTTGGCGCTCAAAGAGAGGTCACAGACTTTCTTATCGTTTATCCACACCCTTTTAGTTTCTTGCTTTATTACTGATTAGACTTAAGCTGTGATAACCCATCCCTTTTCTTTCGTTTCACGAAATTCATTTCCCTTCCCTCGTTGAAGTAAGGGGAAGTTCAGCGTCTGTAATAGGCCATGTAAGAGGTATAGAATACACTCTTACATTATAAGGTAAGAGCTGGAGATGGGTTATTCTGAAGGATGAAAATTATTTAGATATAGTATAGTTATTATTCTTAGTTCATCCGATATTATGGTCATGGAGATAACCCATCCCTTTTCTTTCGCTATAGCGAAATTCATTTCCCTTCCCTCGTAGATGGAAGGGGAAGTCCAGCGCCTATTATTGGCCATGTAAATGGCATACAATACTCTCTTCCATTATAAGGGAAGAGCTGGAGATGGGTTCGTGCTGAGGACAACCATTATAGATTTAGTACTTTTATTATTCTTAGTTCATCCGATATTATGGTCATGGAGATAACCCATCCCTTTTCTTTCGCTATAGCGAAATTCATTTCCCTTCCCTCGTAGATGGAAGGGTGAGTCCAGCGTCTATTATTGGCCATGTAAATGGCATACAATACTCTCTTCTATTATAAGGGAAGAGCCGGAGATGGGTTATTCTGAAGGATGAAAATTATTTAGATATAGTATAGTTATTATTCTTAGTTCATCCGTTATTATGGTCATGGAGAAAACCCATCCCTTTTCTTTCGCTATAGCGAAATTCATTTCCCTTCCCTCGTAGATGGAAGGGGAAGTTCAGCGCCTATTATAGGCCATGTAAGTGGCATACAATACGCTCTTCCATATTAATGGAAGAGCCGGAGATGGGCTTTTATGGAGGACGAACATTATTTAGAGATTTAACTTTTATTATTCTTAGTTCATCCATTTTAAAGGGAAGAGCCTGCTGTGATAACCCATCTCTTTTCTTTCGCTATAGCGAAATTCATTTCCCTTCCATCGTAGATGGAAGGGAAAGTCCAGCGCCTATTATTGGCCATGTAAATGGCATAAAATACACTCTTCCATTTTAAGGGAAGAGCCGGAGATGGGTTCGTGCTAAGGACAATCATTATAGATTTAGTACTTTTATTATTCTTAGTTCATCCATTTTAATGACAGACCTGCTGAGATAACCCATCCCTTTTCTTCCGTTTCACGAAATTCATTTCCCTTCCATTGTTGAAGGAAGGGGAAGTCCAGCGCCTATTATTGGCCATGTAAGTGGCATACAATACACTCTTCCATTTTAAGGGAAGAGCCGGAGATGGGTTCGTGCTAAGGACAATCATTATTTAGATTTAGTACTCTTATTATTCTTAGTTAATCCATTTATAGAGAAGAGCCTGCTGAGATAACCCATCCCTTTTCTTTCGCTATAGCGAAATTCATTTCCCTTCCCTCGTTGAAGGAAGTGGAAGTCCAGCGCCTATAATTAGCCACGTAAGTGGCATAAAATACACTCTTCCATTTAAAGGGAAGAGCCGGAGATGGGTTCGTCCATATGTTGTGACGAAAAACATATTAAGTTTTTCTATAATGTTTGGCACTCTTTTTGCAATTAATTAATCGAACTACGAAATATTTAGTTCATTGGCTTTACAACCTAGGTGCACCTATTTTTTTTTGTAAGCTATATTTCGTTGATTTAATTTTTTTTGAACCCAAAACCTGATCTGAGTGGAACAAGAGTTCTATAATAGAGACAAAGAAAATAATAAGAAGGGTATGATCATCAGTACGATGGTGCATATGATTCTTTTGTTATTGATATTGTCACCTTTCTTTAGTTTTACGACTAATGAGAAAGACATGGCACTCACAGGTATTATCGTCTCTGTAGGAGTCCCCGATGCTACAGTAGAAGAGTTCAGTCCATCTGCAAAATCCGAAGCTGCTAAGCCAGCTCAACCCACAAAGTCTAAACCTAAAGTAAGTCCTCCAAAACCTGCTAAGTCTGCACCTGCTGCCAAACAAAAAGTAGTATCTAAGACAGTAGAGGAGAAGGCTACAGTAGTCGCTACAGAGAAAGTAGTCAAGAAAAAACAAAAAACTAAAAAGCCTACTAAGTCTGCAAAAGAATTACAAGCGGAAAAGGAGGCTAAAGCTGCAGAACAAAAGGCAAAAGAAGAAGCACAGAAAGCAGCTGAAGAAGCTCAGCGAAAAGCTGAAGAAGCGGCAGCAGCAGCTATAGCCAAAGCTGATGCCAAGTCAAAATTCTCTAATCTTCTAAATAATGGCGACAAAGCGGCACCTGCTTCTAAAGGTGACCCAAGTGGTAAGCCGAATGCTAAGGCACTCGAAGGTATCAGTACTGGATCTGGTCAGACAGGAGAGGGCTTAGGTGATAGAAAGTTGTTATATCAACCGACAATAACTGATAGCTCTCAGAAGACAGGTAAGGTCATCATTAAAATCTGTGTCGATCAATCTGGTAAAGTCACTAAAGCAAAGTATACTCAGAAAGGCTCTACAACAACTGATGCCTACCTCATTAAGTTAGCACAGGACAATGCACGCAAATACAAATTTGATAAAGGTGCTATCGATCAACAGTGTGGTAATGTAATTATTGATTTTAAGTTGAAGTAAGCATAAGCTAATCAGCTATTCTGCTCTATTGACATAATCTTCCCAAGACATTTCTTTATACGTTTCTGTCTCAACGAAGCTAAGCTCTTGAAGTAGTTGCGCCGGTTTTTTATAACCTGGAGAAGGCATTATTCTTTCAAGATTTTCATCAAGATATACGAATGAGGGATAGCCCAAGCGTCCATCTAATAATTTATGTGCCAATTGGTGTGCAGGTCTTTTTCCTGCATTATTAAATGTGTATTCCGTTTCATTAAATGTAATAGTATCTTTTCTTTCGGCATCAAATTTTATAGCATAGAAATCATCAGCTAATGCTCTGATCACATCTGTATTTTTAAAAGTTGTATTATCCATTTTTTTGCAATAGCCACACCAGTCCGTATGGATGTCTATAAATATCTTACGTGGCGTAATCTTCTGTGCTTCGATGGCTTCATCCCAGGTCATCCAATGGATCATTCCTACTTCTGCAATAGTTTTTTCTTGATGCACGAATGCTGTAGATATTAGAAATGCTAATAATAACAATGTGATACTTTTCATAAGTTGTATGATTTTGCGTCTACAAAATAGCCAATAATCTATTCTTTTTAAGCATATTAATATTTGAGCTATGATATTTTTCTAATCTTAGCACCTTGTTCATATACGATAAGAATGTACGGATTTCATACGGATAGAAAATACTATTTCGATTTTATACATAAGACAGCTGATGGCTTTATAGTGCCATTTATAGAAGAATATAGATCACTGCGGTCAGCAGATAAGGTATTAGAGATAGGCTGTGCAGAGGGTGGTGTCCTTAAGGCATTTACGGATAGAGGACATCAGAGTATGGGTATAGAACTCAGTGAGAAACGGGTAGCCTTAGCTAATGAGTTTATGTCTGAGGAAGTCGATAATAAGCTTGTACAATTTGTGTCTAAGGATATCTATGACATCGATACAGAATCGGAGTTGCCGTTTAAGTTTGATGTCATTCTGCTTAAGGATGTTATAGAACATATTTTCCATCAAGAAAAATTCATGGCTCGCTTAGATCAGTTTATGTCTTCTGATGGTCTTGTGTTTTTCGGATTCCCGCCATGGCAGATGCCCTTTGGTGGTCATCAGCAAGTGCTTAAAAGTAAGCTGCTATCTAAGATTCCATATTTTCATTTACTGCCTCGATTTTTGTATAAATGTATATTGACAATCTTTGGAGAATCTGATCATAAGATCAAGGAGATGATGGAGCTGACAGAGACAGGTCTCTCCGTTGAGAAATTTGAACGATACGTCACTGAAGCAGGATTCCAAGTTGTCAAGAAAAGACATTATCTTATTAATCCTGTTTACTCATTTAAGTTTGGATTGAAGCCGCGAAAGCAATTGGGTTTAATATCTGCCATTCCATATTTACGTAACTTCTTGACTACCGGCGTCTACTATCTCATACAAAAAAAATGACAAAGACAAGAAATAGATGCAGCTGGTGTATGAAGGATGATATCTATATGGACTACCATGATAACGTATGGGGTATCCCAGAATATGATGATATTAAACTATTCGAATTCCTAAATCTCGAAGGTGCTCAAGCAGGTCTAAGTTGGTATACCGTATTGATTAAGAAAGATAACTACAAAAAGGCTTTCTCCAATTGGGATCCCAAGAAAATAGCAAAGTATAACGATAAAAAGATACAATCACTACTATCTAATCCTGGCATCATCAGAAACAAACTCAAAGTGAATGGGGTAGTTACAAATGCTAAGTTATTCTTAGAAATGAAATCTTCTGGAACAAGTCTCAGTGAGTACTTATGGGACTTCTTAGACGGAGAACCTATTGTCAATAATTGGAAAGTTACATCAGAGATACCTGCGCAGACACCACTCTCTCAGAAGATCAGTAAAGATCTGAAAAAGAAGGGTTTTAAGTTTGTAGGTCCGACTATCGTTTATGCATTTATGCAGGCAGCAGGAATGGTGGATGATCATGTGGCTGATTGCTGGAGGAGGGGGTAGGAGAAAAGGAGCAGTCGATGCCTTGTAACTTAGTAATTATTGAGTTATCTTAAACGAGGTAAGTATTACCTGTAATGGGAATATAGTTTTCTTAAACAATCATTGAATAATTCCATAAAAATATGTCTAAGCAA
>Ga0209185_1000952_pt1 | contig 28072 bp, 45 predicted proteins | sample SidtaG_2_FD_187425 | JGI IMG/M metagenome (GOLD analysis project Ga0209185, IMG submission 187425) | Marine algal microbial communities from Sidmouth, United Kingdom - Sidmouth_Asex2 metaG (SPAdes) (version 2) | ecosystem: Host-associated > Algae > Red algae > Unclassified | place: Sidmouth... | reverse complement strand
CTTGCGTCCGTGAGTGTGCAACCAGAGATGAGCAACGCCATAAGCACGGCAACTGCTACGCAAAAGCAAAACATTACCACGTTCCGAAAGCTGCTTTTTGCTGGTCTCATATTTCTCTCGTCACTGGCTGCGCTAGAATCACGTTGCCGGATGCCATAATTCCGCTATCGCTGTTGCTGTCAATCCACTTGATATCGTAGATCAAGTTGGATGAAGAGGGGAGTAAGGCCGTCGCGTCATCTGTGATTTTTACTTCAACCGTACCCGCCACCTGGTCAACCGTGAGCGTTCCCCACGCTGCGGATTGCGCTGGGGAGCCGTTGAGCGTGATTAGATGATCGCTACCACCAATCGACTCGACTATTGCGGCCTGTATCAGCGCGTCGGCGTCCTCTTCACAATGAAGCGATTTTACGGTAAATATAATTTTCGACCAGTTGGCCGGAATGTCGCCCGATACCGAAAATTTAAGCGTTGTGTGCGTCACGATTAGGAGATCCCCTGTTGCCAAAAGTGGCGAGATAACGGTTAGGTCGACCGCGCTGGCTGCGAGTGCGCTTGCCACCGATGAAGCAACTAAGCCGCTATCAATTGTTGCGTGAAAGTCCGATACGCCAGATACGTTCGAGCCGGAGACCTGCGTCACGTTGGCGTCAATAGGCTCTTGATTCTGAATAGCTGCCTCAACATCCGCAATCGTGATCCCGCCGCTGGTAATTGTTCTTGTGGCAAATGACCAAATATCTGACGCACTAAGCGCTGCGCTGGTAAGCGTTCGTGTTGCTGCTGCCCAGACCGCCGTTGCAATTTCGCCAACGGTCGGGATGCTTAGGCCACCAATGGCCGCCTGCGTTGCATCATGCTCTGCGATTAGGGCTGTTTGGTTTGTTGTTAAAGCCGTACCAATAGCCGTTTGCGTTGCTGCTAATTCCGCTGCCGTTGGGCCGTCATAGTCTGCGAGTGCTGTGTCAAGCTCTGCATTTATTGCCGCTGCGTCAGGGAGAGCGTCTACGCTTGCTTGTGTAGCAAGTGCGCTGACCTCGTTAGCAACTTGGGTAGATGACAGATTGTTTAGCGCCGCAATCTGCGCTGGTATATCATCCGACTGCAACTCGTTTGTGTCGGCTAATATGTCATCAAGGCTACCCTGCGCAGTGGATAGATTTGCGCCTGTAGCAAGTGCGCTCACGTCCGCTTGGCTGGCTATCCGGCTTGCTGCGTCGGTTATCACATTGTTAGCGGTATGATCGAATGTCGATAAGGGCGCTACCGCTGCGTCTAATTCTGCCTTCGTTGGCGCATCGTAATTGGCTATAGATGTGTCAATATCGGATGCCGTCAAATCACTCCGGCTGCTGATGTTAGCGTCTAGCTGCTCATGCTCCGGCCCAACGCTGCCAACGCAGTATTTTGTCGAATCCGCATTGTCGTAAAAAACAAATGGACCTCGATAGCCATCGGATAGAGAGGCCGACACCTCGAAACCACTGCCATTTGTGCTAGCAATTGCGCTAATACCGCTGCTGATTGTTTGGCCGTCAACTGAGGCGCGAACATCGGCTGTATTCGGTTGGTGCGATCCAAAATCGCACGTGAGAACTACGCTGTAAGCCACTGGCTCATTGCCTCTTCGAATCCATCAACGATTAGCTGCATCTGCGTATCGTTTTGCGCTGTTGCTATCGCCTTCTTTGCGTCACTTCCTGCGCGCTCGGTTCGACCTATTGCATCGAGCCACGCGGTTGCGCGCTCTGACCACACTCGCGCAAGCTCTTGCTGCTTTACTGGATCGTCGCCTGCCTCATGGCCGAGAATGATCGAATCGGTCAATTTGCGAATACCAAGCTCTGCACTCATCAATTCAAGAAATTTCAGAATATAGATGATGTAACGATGCAGATCGGCATTGACGATCTTGCCGAGCGTGTCGGCCTGTATGCGGTCAATTTTGGTTTGATATTTTAGTACCACCATTGACAGATCGTCAGGATGGAACGAAAGTTCACCCTCTGTGTACTCTGCTTCTTCGTGCAGAAGATCCGACAGGTGCCAGCCGTAGCCAACCGTTTCGCCATTGTGCGCAATGCGCGGCGTTGTGCTTTTGCTCATGGGATCACCAGTTCCGATGTTACACCCGTCGACGTGGCCCGCGGAGCGTAGCCACGCGGGTAAGATATATCACCCAGCGCTCCCGTTGTGGTCAGCACCCCGTCATCAATAAAATTGACAGATGTATCAACACGAAAATCAAGATTTGCAAACCAAACTTTTACATCTAGGGGAGATGCACCCGAAAGATTTGGTAAAATTACTAGTTTGGCTGTTCTTGCGCCCGGTGATATGGCATTTTTTTTATTTGTTCCCGTCACGTCAACGCCGCCCACGTATCCAGCGTAGTTGTGCCAATCGCCGTCAGTTGGAACAGCCTCGTTCGATGCTGCTATATATTTATACGTACCTCCGTTGTTCATTCTTGACAATTTAGTACCTGCTGGAATTATGTCTCCCGTGCTGTACGATCCAGAGTGCCAGCTAGTCATTACATCGATCTCGAACTCACCGCCAAGATCGGTAATGACTGGTGAATTCGGCACAATACCCTGTAAAACATTTCTGCTGTACGTGTGCTCTGAGTAGGAAAGACCGTTGCTGTCTGTGTAGTTCCAGAAAATAAACCCACGTTGATGAGTCAGCGCGCCGAAAGAAAAACCCGTAACATTGTCGATGTAAATATGACTATCTATGCCAACCTCAAAGTCTCGCGTCAACTCTGCGAGTGTACCGTTGTCAAACATGTTATAAATCGGTCGCGCAGACGCGCCTCCGGTATCGAAAAAGGCCAGTCCAACGAACTGCTTTTTTGTGTTGTTGGTTGTCGTTTTGATGGAAACAGATAGTTTGTAGGCTAATCCAGGCAAAACATCGAAAGACTCGTCGGAAAACTTGCCAAGGTAGGAACCGTCGTGACGGAACGATCCAGCGCTCGAATTGGCAACCAGCGGATCAAACGTAAATCTCGAAAAATTCGTATTGTCGCGATAGCGCCCCGATCCATTTTTAATCAATCCGCCACCATTTAACGACTCGATATACGGCGTGGAGTAGTACCGTGCATCCGGCACTGCTGGATAGCCGTCAAGCTCTTCAATTGCTGTTACCGCTCTACTCGCGTGTGTCATTTTCGGAACCATGAGCGGAGAGAGCTGCGGAGAGAGCTACGGTTAATCAGTGTGATCGGTGACAAAATCATGAAAAACGTGGAGATAGAAAGGCAGAGATTAAACATAGCCCCGCTCATTGGTGCGCCCACTGTGATCAGCGTGGCCCACGTTACTACGAACGACATATGTCCCGCTATCAAAAATCCTGCCCAGCGGAATTTTTCGCGTCCGGCAAACTGCTCCATCGTCATGTGCCACAGCATTATGACGATGACAGCATATCCTGTGCTGCGCATTAATTGCGCGCCTTGTGTTTGCGTAAATTCGAAAATTGTTTCAATCATGGAGAAAAGTACTCGAGCGCTTGTATCAAAACATTAATGAGCATTGATGCGATAATCAGACCAGACAAAATGGGTTTGGAGAATGAGACCCTGTTTTCGTTTCCTTTCTTATACTCTTTGGAGAGATCTTTTATAGCCGTTTGCACGCCGTTATACTCCCTAGAGAGGTTGTCGACCGCCGACCTGATTCCGTTGTCACCATCTGGCCCCACAGTTATGTTGTGTAATTTCTGAACCATTTCCTCTACGCGTTGTAGACGATACGCGATGACGTGCAGGGAGGTCTCGTCTACAGGTATTTGCGCGGAAGGTACATTCCACGTGCGTTTATTACTCAATTTCTTAATTTCCTTCAGAGCTTCGTTGGACGGATTCTCCCTAATCGCGCCGTCTATCAGATCCAAATGCATATTGTTTTGTATCGACCACCTTACCAAATCAAAAACAACCGAATACAGATCGCCGCTCCCCGCGATCTGCTCCAGACTGGAATCAAAAGTAAATCTCACCACGCGTTGTAATGAGTTTTTATCAAATGATTCCAGCAATACCTCGTTTAATTCAGCTTCGTAATTCATTCTCTGTCGTATTCAGATCCAATATAGATGCACGCATAAAGAACAAGCGTGCTGATTAAGCTAAATATGATCAAAAATACAATTATCCAAAACACAGCCACCAATCCAAAAGAGCCGCAATCAATCCCGATTTGGGAACAATTGCGGCTCTCGACATGAGACAACCACTACACTATATATATATAGACTATTCTGCGCTTACGGTGATCTTTGAACCGCTCGAAAGCTCTGTTCTGACTGCGAAATCATTTCGATTTGCGTTGCCACTGACTACAACTTTCCAGTTCTTGCCGCTTCGCAGCGCCTCTTCGATGTGAGCTAGGGTGTCAAGAGCAATTGCTTCAATTAACGCCTGCGTTTGCTCTTCGCTCATGGCTTAAAACCAGAAACGAACGTCGCCAATGCCAATTGCCTGTGGAGCTGGTGCGCCAGCGGGTGAAGCATCACCGAAGGTTGGCGGTACCGGCATGGGCTTTGTCGCCTTGTACCAAGCTAGCCACCGGAGTATGAAATTAATTATTGCAACGGCTGCCGTTGACCACCCGAATAGATCCAGATGCTCTGGAATTGCGCCGGATGCCCAAACCAAAAACGCAATGGCAAACGAGATTATCGCCTGCGCACCAACGGGAATGCTGTACTGCTCAAATAGATTGTCTAGCATGTCTGTCTCCTAACTACTAAAAATTAATGCACCTGTGAAGAATCCCATGAAATAGCCGACTATCAAGATAAAAACGACTATAGCCGGAATGGTGCGTGCCGGAGTGGTTTTCCTGCGTTTACTCATACGGATTAAATCCATACCACTCTAAAACATCATTGAGTAGCTCATCATCGCTAACCGCTCGCCTGTGTCTTTCGCGTCAAAGAATAAACTGTAGCCCTGACGAGAAGTAGCGACGTAATCCACTGTGTTTTTGCTATCGGCAACGGGAAACCATAATCCGCTCTTTGGATTGCGGTTAAACTTTGGGTGCCCTTCCGTGAAAACCCATTCGTTTGCGGCCATCCAAGTATTTAGCAAGGATTGAAAGTTTGCACCCTTCGCTCGGTTTCGCTTGTTGCGCTCCGATTGTTCGCAATCGTCCGAAATTTGCCCCCCTGCATGGCTCTGTACGCGACCATCGGGCAAACCATCATCAATTATTACTAACTCAGGATTGCTCAACATCAAAGCGGCTATCTCTGCATCTGCGGACATACACCCTCCAACAAAAAAGATCTACCCCGCCAATCCTATCCCTGCGGTTATTTTATCACGTGACCAACAATTTGTCCACGCGGTTAGAACGAAAGTTCTAATAAATTTGTTGCAATTTGATTACAATTATTTTACACGATAGCGATTAATTATGCTTGCCGATAATTAAACATTATCGGAAGCTATCGTATTTATACGATAAATCACGTGTTCAAAAATTGGTTCGCACCGTTCGATCACGCCCTCGATCACCGATTTTGCATCTTCCAGACTCATTGGTGAATCAATGTCTATTTCAATTTTCCGCATTATCTCTTCGACTTTTTTATCGATCTCACTTTCGCTCATACGTTTACTTTCGCTCCCTCATTTGTAAAATATATGTTTCCCGATCTTGATCGTTCGTTCCATGTACCCAGCCCAATGCGGATCGACATAATCCGCATGGAAATGCGTGGCTCCGCCAACCAGATCACCAACTAGGCCATTTTTCACCATGTAGGCAATTGTTTCTTCTTCCGGCAGGCGTGCGCTGAGCCAGGAGGTTGACTCCCTACCGTTGAACCATGAAAATTGCCACGGCTTGAGAATGACCTCGCGTATACCGTTGCCATACCAGCCACCGACACGCACGCGATTCATCACGACTTGCGCGACCGATATTTTCCCCTCTATCGGCTCGCCTCGCGCTTCGGACCAAATGCAGAGCGCGAGCAGATGCGTGTCATTCAATCCTGAGCTATCGTTCATTCTGGATCCTCATCATCAAAATGGTGCCCAAACTTTTTGCGCAGCTCGTCAAATCCAAGATCTTTTCGTATCTCATCAAGCTGCTTTGATGGTCCGTTTGATAGCGGAATTACTCGCTCTAGCTTGTGGTATCCGGCTTCACCTTCTACCCATACCACAGGGCCAGAGGGTTTCACGGTTGCAACAGACCGCGTTTTGGTCACGTGCTGCGCTCCGAGATCGTGAACCACGATTACATCACTGCCAACGGGCCAATTTTCGTTGAAAACTTCACAAACTGTTTTTGCGCATTCCTTTGTCATCTAAAATGGTGCATTCTTTAGTAGCTCGATCAGCTTGTCAGAAAATCTTACATAAGCAGCATCAGCAGCAGCAGCATAAGCAGCATAAGCATCAGCATCAGCAACATCAGCAGCATAAGCATCAGCAACATCAGCAGCAGCAACATAATCAGCATCATCAGCAGCATAAGCAGCAACATAAGCAGCAACATAAGCAGCAACATCAGCAGCAGCAACATAATCAGCATAAGCAGCATAAGCATCAGCAGCAGCAGTAGCATAAGCAGCATAAGCATCAGCAACATCAGCAGCAGCAACATAATCAGCATCATCAGCAGCATAAGCAGCAACATAAGCAGCAACATAAGCAGTAACATAAGCAGCAGCAGCATAAGCAGCATCAGCATCAGCATAAGCAGCAGCAGCAGCATTAGCAGCAGCACGCCATTCCTCTTTAGTCACCTCGCCCCCATCGACTTTCCTCTGGAAGAGACTTCTCACAGCTTTGATCTCGCTACTGTCACTGTGGCGAATAATGCCGTGATTTTCGTCACCAAGCGTCCACAGCATGAATCTATCGTAGACTAAAGATAGATCTGCCCCAATTGGTATTGCGGCTAAAAATCTTTCCTGCCACTCCTGTAACACATTTGCCTTTAGTTCTGGAGCATCAGCATACGCCTTCATTTTCTTTCCTCTCTACATTCCCACCACCCACACCACGCACCCCACCAGTACCGCTGCGTGTGCGGACTGGTCGATTATGAGTGGGAGCGGCGGGTAACTTGACCACGGAACCGACCACTTTCGATGGTCGATTACCACGTGGCTAATAAATACGATTGTGATTGTCCACACGTTGGCCGCTCCAAGCATGTGGAGCGACGCAGATGCAAACAATGTGTAAATTATACAGTGTTTCAGTAATGCATCTACATTCTTATGCTTATTTAGCGCAAGCCAGTCACCTTGGAGAAGGTAATCCCCAAATATGTGACCGCCCGCAAGTATTGCCAGTTCCATTTTGCCCACCTTGTATATGGTCCCTTGGGTAGGCTTCTTTTTGGTGGGCGTGGGCTAATCGCCTATTGTGATGACTTTTGGCAATCGCACGGTTGGCACTTCCAGCATTATGTAAGCCCGAAGAGTGGCCGATGCAACGTGTATCAATTCTGTAGCCATTGATTCACGGTTTATCGGGACACTTACAACCTCCTCCCACACCTCTTCAACCTCCTCGAGTAAGACCGCATACGCCTCGTGCGGAGAGTTTAGATCGCCATGCAAAAGCGCTGCGCGCTGCGATTCACCAATCACAAGTTCGGTAAATTCATCGTCCACGCTGGCCCCACCCGCATTTTTTTGGTAAAATTTCATGGATTCCACCGCTACCTCGATCAAGCAATGCTTCATTTCATCGTGATCGGGCTGGCTTTTCTTTACTTCGCGCCAAAATTTACTGAGTCTTTGAGATAGATCTGCATGATGCCACCGATCCGAAAGAAACGGTTCTAGCCAAGGATTTTGCACTGTTGCGCTCTGCTTCCCCTCAATCATCCGTTCAAAAAAATCGCTATGCTTTGCAGATGGCTTCTCGCTGTTTGCGAAATGCTCGAAATATACATTATCTTCACCCATCGTCAATCTCCTATGTCTATCACTCTCGGCAACCGCACGGTCGGCACTTCTTCGACCGTCGCGGGAATGTCGTCAATCACCCCAGACCTAACCAAGTCCTTAAACGCTTTCGCGTCTAGCTTGACCGCCATCCCTTTTGACTTGGCCCATGCGAGCGCGCTTTCTTCGTTGTACTCGATCTGTTTTGAGACAGCAATCTTCACGCCACATGGGAGAGTTTTAGTGCTGTCATCAGTTGTGTACCAGTCGATAGCCAGTGCGCGCACAACATCTTCTGCAAGGCTTACAGATTCCCTCTCTGCTTCGATATCCGCGCGCAGCTCTTCGGTTTCGGCTTCGAACGCTTCTTTTTGCCGCTTGTAGTCCGATTCCAATTCTTCTAGCTGGCCTCTGCATGTCCGTAGATTGTGCAGATGTCCTTCCAATTCGCTTTTTCGGTTTATCATAATCTCGCCTTTTGAATTCGATGCCAGCCTGCCGCAATTCAATCGAACAGGCCAGCATCGTTGCTTACGCTATGTTCCAGCGCCTCTTTGCGTCTTCCAAATGGGTCGGTTCCGGCGCATCAATGCTATTAGCAAAATCATCAAGCCATGTGCGCACGCGGTCCCACTTTGAAGCCTCAGAGCTATCTGCGGTTTGCTCCGCACGCTCGACCGCCACCATGAGCGCGTCTACTATTTCAAAATCGCTCATGAGACCGATGCCTTTTGCGAGAGCCACGCATGGACCTCTTGCAGCTTTTCGAGGCTAAGCTCGCCCCATGATTCGACACCCTTGGCCTCTAGCTGCTTGGCCTTCTGTGCGGGCCAATTCTTGTAGAGGCTGTCGCCGAATTCGTTGATTGAAACGATTAGTTTATCCTTTGGGCTGAGTTCAACTTCAATGGGTGCATTCTCTTCGAGGTCGCTCATGTCGTCTTCGATCACCGTGTATGGCGTGTCCTCTTTGGCCTCCTGCGATGTTGCCCACATCATGCCGTTATCATCTTCGAAAACTTGGTTATTGCCGACAATCAATGCCCGATCTCGGTGGCGTTGCTCTGCCTGTCGCTTTAGATCGTTAGTCAAGACTTGCAGGCGATCCGTTTCGCTCGCGTCGTTGAGGGGTATTAGAGACAATGAGGATTGCATGATCGCTAGCTTGCCAGCGCGACGCCGGGCAACCTGCGAGGCGGTGACGCCTGTAGGCAACGAGTCGGCAAACCAGTACGGGCCGGCTTTCTTGAACCCTGTGTATGCACCTTCTGACCATGGCACAATTTCTTCGGAAACAACCCCGTTTTTAATGCCACCCGTCATCATATGTATTTCTAGTTCTGACTTTACAAGTATCCGGCATTTGATGCCATATGCGTTGGCTGCAATCTGCTTATCTAGCCCGATCCCCTTGGTGTGCTGAACAAGCTCCTCTTTTTCCATCGGAGACCAGTCTGGTGCCCAATGTACTCCCTTCATGCGCCAACGGGCTGCGCTATCCCACCAGCCCTTCTCACCATCCATCAAGGTGTATGTCGTTTCGCCTGTCTTCTTGTTCTTGTATGGCACAACATGCATATGCGTACCAGCTTGCCAGCCATAGCGCACGGTTTTTTCAATGGCCTTACCCATGAGAGCTACTACATCTGGCCTCTGCGAATGGTTGGCTGGAATGTTGAAGACGCTCGCGAATACTTCCATCATGTATTCGCGCTCTTGTGGACCGCCGAGCTGCTGAATGAAACTGTTAGATTTGTCTAGCTGTACTATTTGGTTACTCATAATCCTATCCTTTACTAAAAATCACTTAATACGGGCATTCCTCATCGTATTCAATTTCTTCGGCATCAATGCTATCTGCACCGAAAACAAGCCTGTATGTCTCCTTTGCATTGCTCACGGCTTTATCAAATGCGCGACTAGCAGCCAAAATATTTGGATCGTCGACCTCTTCTACCTCGACACTGTCGTCGAGAACGAACTGTATGTCATACCCTATCTCACAACCACATAGTTTTATCGTCACAGCATCACCCAACGTGTGAGACTTCAACTCGTAATCGTCCGTACCCGCGGCATTGAGCCAGCCGCGACGCACCTCGTCACTGCCAAACTCATCACAATCACTAAACGGCTTATCGGCTGCAAACATTGCAGCGCCAAAGTTAGCGTCTGATGTGTCGAAATCTGGCTTGTGGTTGACAATATAGCGCGCCTGTGTGCCACGCTTGATGTAGGTTTGCGTTATGCAGAACGCTTGTTCTAATGCGATAACCGTTATGTGACGACGGGCGTTTGAGCCCGCTCGTTTTGCAACTCGCACACCGTTGTAGGTCTTGCCTACATCCATGCGAGCGAGTATCCCAATGTTATCCCAAATTGCACATTTGGCCTCTTCTACAAACTCTATAATTTGTGGCTTTGTGGCTTTGTGGCTTTGTGGCTTTGTGGCTACTAGTGGGGTTCCCATAATCCTATCCTAATCCTAAATAGTGGGGGATGTTGACGCATCCCCCATAAAAGCGGTTCCGACTTGTCTAAATGGAGGGGCTGTTGACGCAGCCCCCCAAACTGCGAGTCCGATTTGTCTACCCCCGAGGGAGCAATGCACATTGCACATTGTGATATGCATATCTGAATTTTAGCACATTGTGATGTGCATGTCAACCCCCAATTTAAATATTCGTCAAATTGATATTTTTAAGTAATAAAAAAGCCACCCCGAAAGGTGGCTTAGGTGAAACAATACCTATATGCTTACTCTTTTTTATCTTTTCCCACAAATGCGGCAATGGTCAAGAATATTGCGCCAAGAAAGATCCCTATGACACTTAACACCAGTGTGACGAACCCGCCACCGATGGCCGTCCCGATGGTCTCAGCATCAGAGTTTGGCCCAGTGCTGGTAGAAACATCGTTGATCAAAGTCCCACTAAAGAGCAGCCCCGCAAGCGGCAACGCGAACGCGCACACCGCAGAGCAGACCATAATACGACGCCATGCTTTGCCAGCGGTTGGAGCAAGCAACGCAACAGCAATGGCTATGACAAATAGGCCCAAGCCAAACATTCTCCCGATCTGCCCTGCCTGCTCTGGATCACCTGCCATTGACATCGTAACCAAAAACCCACCCACCAGCGCAAGTATCACGCCGCCCAACAATCCTGCCAGAATTTTCCACACCCAAATCATAATAATCCCCTATCCTTGAAAATAAAACCAGCATACAGGATGAGCGGCAACCAATCTACGAAACACCTGTTCTTTTTCGTTACAGTTTGCTTGCGATAGGCAGATTTTCACAGACTTGGCGGGGCTGTCTGGTATATGATACTGTATAATCGAGAAAACAAATTGTAGAAATTGATTGTTGACATGAACATTAAAATGTGCTAATCTCTTGACATGATTAAAAATCAGGAGATATCAATATGAATGTTAAAACACAAGTTAATGTTGATGCACTTCTGGAGGTTATGGGCTCGGCCAATATATCAAAAGCCGAGTTAACACGCAGAAGTAAATTACATCGAAACACAATAGGCAAAATCCTTGGCAGGGTAGATGATTACCATAAATCTGTCAGCTTAGAAACAATAGGCGCTCTGGTTGCAGGGCTTAACTTGATTCTCTTAGAATCCAATTTACCACTCTACAACCCAATAGATTTTATTGAGAGTGAGGGCTTCCCAGCCCCACACATGGACGCCCCGGCCCTCACGGGTGATTTGATGCCAGCGTAAATTAATACGCTTAGGTGATCGGGGCGTGATCAAAAAAGCCCCGATCACCTAAATGATCGGAGCAATTTCTGTCACGCCCCGATCACCACCCGAAAGCAGCAACAAGACGCAAGTTTTCGATTCGTGCCAAACTTTGGACGGAGCGGCACAGAATCAAACAACGCACATTCACAACCGAATAAGTAATTTCTTAAGTAGTTAGAATGTGTCAGGGCGCCTAACGGGGGTCGAACCCGTAACCTCCTGATCCACAATCAGGTGCTCTTATATGTTTAAAAAGAGTTATGAGAGCGCCTGCTGTACAGGCGCTCGACTGCCGGAACCAGATCATCCGATCCGTAGATGATATACTCCATAGCGGATCGCGGATCTTGATGGCCGAGCACTGCCCCTATGAGAACAGCATCCGCATTTAACCGGGCAAGATTCATTCCGCAGAAATGCCGGAATGCGTGCGGATACCAAATACGTGAGCATTTGGCCTCTTTGCATCTTCGCCGACACATTTCACGTAGTCCCCAGTTAGACATCGGTCGATCCAACACTGCGCCAGTTTTGTGTGCGACCGGCCACAGATAGTCGGATTCGATCGGCCTATGATCTTCTACCCATTCTCGTAGCGGTTCGGTAACGGGCCCAACAATCGGCACGACAGTATCCATCTCCGTTTTTTGCCGGAACACCTTCATTCGCTTATTGCGAAAATCAATATCATCCTCACAAAGATCAACAATTTCAGAAAGCCGCAAACCGCAATAGGCCAAAACGATCAGTATCGTTTCGTCACGACGCGCTATCCAGCAATCTTCAATTGCTGCAATGTAGGTCATTAATTTTTCGCGGTCCTTCTCTGTGATTGCCTTTGGCGATCTGCGGGGAACTCTTGGTTCAGTCAAGAACTCGAACGGCGTTTCGTGTCTCTCTATAATCCGGCGAGATACCATCCATTTGTAAAGAGATCGAATTGCGCGATAGTCGCCAAGAACGGTGTGTGGACTTAGGCCACTGGTGCGGCGATGGGCTATGTACGCCTCAATCGTTTCCGCACCCATGAGCGAAAGAAGATCGCTTTGGCTGCACCCGTTTGTTTCGCACCAGTCTCGAAACGCTTCGAAATGGTAGCGGTATGATTCAACGGTTTTTGGCTTACGTCCGGCTCCAACTTTGGACGCCAAAAACTTCTCGATAATGATGCGCAAATCCATAAAGCCTCCTTTTTATGGCAACGCAAAGCACGCCTCTTGAAAGGCGGTGAAATTTGCTTGATTTGTTGCCGGGGTCTGCTTGAAGACTGCGAAGTAATTCGCATCATACCACGAGATTATTATGACAACTCGCGCAAGATACTTGCAGTGTTTGTAGCCATTTCTGGAAATGGAATTAGCAACACAAAAACGTGAATGTGTTTTGTAATAAAAAAATGACCGCGAGGGCTGGGAACCCGTACGCGGTCAGGATAGGATTATAACAGTCCGATCACTGTCACAATTTATCGGGCAGGATTAGAGCCTCGATGCGTTTAGAATACACCAAAACCAAATCCAGCGCAAGAAAAGCGCAAAAAAAGCAAGGCGGGAACCATGATCGGCACGAAGATCACCTGCCCAAAAGAGAAAATTAACACCAAGCTCCCCCGATCTAGAACTGCAACACTGAGAAAAATCTGGGAGAAGAAGAAAAAATGCCCGACAAACCCAAGCCAGGCGGCACCAAAGACAAAAACGCCGCCAAAAAACTAGAGTCTGTTCTTGAAGAAATAGCAATTATCATCAGCCTTGTCGAGAGGAACACCATTGATTATTACATGGTGTCGGGCGGTGAACATCCGATAACAGGCAAAAAGTACACCCAAGAAGAAATCGACGAAATACTCGAAACGTGGGGAGAAACTCTATTCAAAACAATGGCGCGTGTAAGCGCGAGCAAGGATCTCATCGGATCCGCTCAAGAATTGATCGGGGATATGAGACAGCGACTGGAAGACAGGGAGTATGGAAAGTAATTACTCTTCTTCGTAGTCACTAAATAGCTGCCCAGCCGTGATCGGCATCCCCAGCGCGGCGAACGCCTTCTTTAGTTCGTCGATAGTTTCGAGGTCGATACCTTTGGTTTCGCCGCGCCGGATCTTACCAATGCCAGTTACGCTTAGCCCGCAATTTGTGGAGAGAAGTTGATCGGATATTCGCTCGCCTGTCATTAGCTGCAATTTGTCTTTGAGGTACTGTAACCGTATAGATGTGTTTTTCATCACCACATTATACACAATTGACACCTGTAGTTGATATTTTGAAGATTGTAATTGATTATACATTATACTGTAGTTGTTAAATGATATACTATGGTTGTTAATTTGGACGTGAGAAGCCGAACTGACAACGATGCACAAAATAGCCAACGACAACGAAAATACCGCGAACGGGTACAGCTTCTAGCGTTCGTGTAAGTGTTAATAAGCCTGCGGCTATTGGGCTACTTCTCACAGACACGAACACGAACACTAGAAATTGTACCCGTTTTTTTATTATGCATAAGGATGGTGTGAGTATGATGGACAGAAAGCCATTGGTTTTTATTGCGGGAGACAATTCTGGGTGGTGGCTCGCAGAGATACTGTGCAAAGACAATAACGAGTGTGAGTCCCACCCCCTCGGCGATGATATTTTTGGTGTAGCCCAATACATCGGTCCTGATTATTTCTGCAAGGGGCAAGATAGGGTGAATTATCAAATTGAAAATGAAGAGGCTATCCGTTTTATCAAAATGTCCGATGTTGTATTTGCATGGATTGGGGAAGGCGATGATGGACGAGGCACTTGCGCCTCGAAGCATTTAGCATTCGCGAAAGCCATGGGAAAACCGATTCATGTTTGCTACCAGTCTCGAAGCGCTATGGAGGATTGGTCGCAATACCTTCAATTTTATGCTGCTCCCTTTCAGGAGTCCTTGTTTTCTAACCCAGATGTGGGGCTAAAGATGGTTTTTAGGGACAGGGGTACACTGCCAACATTCAACGGGTATGTGTACCTACTCAACGCAGAGGGGACTAATCGTTACAAAATCGGGATTACTGACGATCTGGAGAGAAGGGTAAACCAACTCAACAAGGGGCAAGCCCCCTTCCCCGTTGCAATCACTCTGGCTCAACAAGTCGCAGATAAGCGGAAAGTCGAAAGTACGCTACATGCGGTGCTATCTGAATACAGAACACATGGTGAATGGTTTGAGTTTGATGGGCCGCAGCTCGAGGCTGTTTGCGATTTTTACAAACATATGGATTTATCGGAAGTCGGAAAAATACAAGAGTTTTGGCAGTATCGATTGGGCCTCAGAAACAGGGTTCTTGAATAGTAGAAATTAGGGATAAGGATAGGGATCAATATGGGTGAGCAGAATTACACGCACGATGGCAGCAACGATAGGAAGTACTACACGACGACTCCAAACCTAGTCAGGCTCAAATCTCGCAGCCCTTACGACTATATGCTGTGGTGTACGATCAAGGAGCTTGTAGGCGAGACCGGGGAGTGCTACATCTGCACAGAGAACCTAGCAACACTCGCAATGATGAGTACGGGAAAGGTATGCGACAGCCGAGCGTACCTTATCGAATGCGGTCTGCTTGACGGGGAACTAAAGCGACGGGATAGTGGCGACAGAAAAACCAAACCAACCTGGCACCTAACGATCCCTGATATCTGGGCAGAGAACATTCAGGCGGCCCAAGATCTGCCCACATTTGGCGACAAGATAAACCAGAAAAAGAAGCAAAAAGCAGCCCTCAAAGCCGAGAAATCTCTCGCAAAATCCAAGGAAAGTTCACCACATGAATCTATTAGAGAAAGTTCACCACATGAATCTATTAGAGAAAGTTCACCACATGAATCCAAAGAAAGTTCACCACGTGAATCTAATAAAAGAACAATAAGATCTTCATTTAGTAGTTGTAGTAATAGTAATTGCGCACGCGAGGGAGAGCAAACGGTTTTTGAAATATTCGAACAGAACGGCTTCGGCTTACTTTCTCAAATCATTGTTGACGACTTAACCGAACTTGAAGCCAATCACGCTAACGGCTGGGTGAGGGATGCGATGATTGTGGCCGTCGAAGCAAATGAGAGGCGGTTAAACTACGTGAAGGGAATTTTGAAAAACTGGAAAGCCCACGGAAAAGGAAACAGGTTTTCACAGTCAAAGACAACAGGAGCGAATTATGCAAGCAATCAAGGAGTTAGTACCACCGAGCGGCCTGTCATCTACAAGGGAAAGATTGCGAAGCCAAAGCCTCGACCTGAGCGAACGGCAGCGGCGGCATGATGAGAGGTATCGGCAATCGCTCAAAGAAAAGCGTCAGCAGGTCGTAGAGCAACGCATAGCCGCCAACGTTCCTGCCAAGTATCGCCGTCATAGCTTTGATAGCCTACGATCTACGCACAGCCTCTCTGACTCGCAGCGAGACGCAATCGACATGACCGAGGATTACACCAAGTGCGGATTCGTAGACTTGGATATTGAGATAATGAGGAATGTTTTGTACGTTGGTGGCGTCGGCGTCGGCAAGACGCACTTAGCAATGATGAGTCTAGGGCATTTACTCCAAAGCCAGCGCGGATACTCGATAGAGTGGCAGCAACTCGCCTCCGAGGTGAGAGCAACCTATAGCGGGAACGGAAGCAGCAGCGACGTGATTTGGAAGTATCGAGATTGCCCCATACTTCTTTTGGATGATTTTGGTGTAGATGAGGCTGGCACTCGAACCGCTGACAGGGTGCGGATTGCAGAAGAAGTGTTATTTCCACGATTTTTGAACGAAAATCAAGTTACCATCATGACCAGCAACTTGAATGTCGATCAGATGATCGGCTCATTCTCGCAGCGACTGGCCGGACGTATTAATGAGAATTTTGCAGTGATAGAAATCAGCGGGCGTGACTTGAGGATGTAAAAGAAAAAGGCTCACAGCAGCCTGCAAGCAACCTGTGAGCCCTCTCCAAAAACGTTATACAAGACAGAGCGGATTATACCATGAGCAATTACCAAAATCAAGTACCAAGCAATATACCTGTCGAGCAATCTTTGCTCGGTGCGCTCATCATCGACACAGACGCTATCTACGAGATCGCCGACACACTTGCACCAGAAGATTTTTACCGAGAGATTAATGCGTGGATTTATGACGCACTCCTTTACCTCCACAATAATCAGCGCCAAATTGACACGCTGACAATCGGCAACGAGCTAGAAAAACGAAAACAGTTAGACCAGATTGGTGGTCCGGCTTACCTCACTGGTCTAACTGCGGATGCGGTTACGGGCCTGCACTCAAAGGACCATGCCAGAATTGTACGCGAAACGGCCATTCTACGCCGCCTGCTATTTGCGGCAGGAAAGATCGCGCAGCTTACCAGCGATGGCAGTAACGCAGATGAGGCATTGGCAGAGGCTCATACTCTGCTGAGCGGCGTTGACGGTGAGAACGCACCCGCTGACATCGAGCCAGCCATAAATGTTCTCCAGCGTGTTGTCAACAGCGTCAGCGACCGCGCAGATGGCAACGGAGCGCACATCATACCGACAGGTTATCAGTCGGTAGATGCCATCGTCGGAGGCTTTCAGCGGGGCGACTTGTGGATTGTCGCTGGTCGCCCAGGCATGGGCAAGAGCGCCTACGCCATGGGCAAAATGCTGAATGCGGCTAAGACGGGCGCACACGTGGCAATTTTCAGCCTAGAGATGAGCGCCGATCAACTGTTCGAGCGCATTCTCTCCGCAGAATGCAGAATCGACAATACCCGCCTGCGCGCTGGCAACCTTTATTCAGATGAGCCGGGGCTTCTCTTTGATGCGGCTAATGCTCTTGCCAAATTGCCTATCTGGATTAGCGATAAAAATAACGCCAAGGTGTCTCAAATCCGTGCGAAAGCCGCTAAGCTCAAAGCGCTGTACGGCCTTGATATTCTCATGGTTGACTATCTGCAATTAATGAGCCCGTCGGGTAAAGCTGAGAACCGAAATATAGCCATAGGCCAAATAAGCCGCGAGTTGGCAATCATGGCGAGTGAGCTAGATATTACCATCGTGGCACTCTCGCAGCTATCGAGAGCGGTTGAATCACGAGCGGACAAGCGCCCGATGCTCTCGGACCTTCGCGACTCAGGTAGCCTTGAGCAGGACGCATCGGTAGTGCAATTTATCTACCGCGAAGAATACTACATCGAAGATACGGAACGGCAAGGTATTGCAGAGATCATCACCGCAAAGTATCGGCATGGAAGCACGGGAACCTCAATTCTATTCTTTGACGGGCCAAGAACAATGTTTGGTGACATCGAAATTATCCGCACCGATATCGAATCCGACGAAGAATACAAGCCGGATCCACTAGACGATGTAAAGCACAGAATAAGCGATATAGATACACTCGCTGAGCATCCGGCCTATGCCGGACTTGGTGGGTAAAGGGTAGGATTATGAGTAATGCAAAACTAACAGTTCTCTCAATGGGCTGGGGTGTTCAGTCTTTCACATTGGCGGCAATGGCCGCCAATGGCGATCTAGAAAAACCAGATTACATCATACACGCAGATACTAACTACGAGCGCACCGGTACATATTTGTTCGCTGAGAAAATGACGCCGTTTCTTGAAGGAAAAGGGATGGACGTTGTAACGGTCAGGGATGTAAAAGCCACAAGCGGTAATGGTTCGCATGAATGGAATGGCACTTTTATACCAGCCTTTACACTAGACGGATCTGGTAATCAAGGCCAGCTTAGACGCCAATGTACTCACAGGTGGAAAATAGCACCCGTGAGAAGAGCAATATCCGAAATCCTATCTCTCATGGATCTACCGAAATCCAGCGGAATTGTTGATCAGTGGCTAGGTATTAGCATGGACGAGGTAGTGAGAGCAAAGGATTCAGATGCAAAGTACATCAGTCATGTTTTCCCATTGCTAGAAAATAAAATGTCTCGTGCTGACTGCGTTGGCTACCTGCAGAGAAACGGATTGCCTATACCAGAACCATCCTCATGCACCTTTTGTCCTTACCATTCCAAGTCAGCTTGGCGAAAAATGAAAGACGAGGGGGGATCGGATTGGAATCAAGCCGTGTTGGTTGACGATCATTTGAGGAACCAAAGGCCGCCGTACCCGCTTTTTGTCCACCCTTCCCGTGTACCTCTCTCTGAGGCGGTACACACTGCAAAGGACATGGGGTACGCGCAATCGGACATGTTCGATGTAGAAGATGCGGAATGCGACAGCGGATATTGTTTTATGTAGAACAAAGGATAGGATTATGAATCAAGACGATCTGAAAAATTACTGGACAACTGATCAGGGTGGCCTGAACAACGGTCACGTGAGAGATATGCAGATGCTGAACCGAGAGCCAGATCCGCAGACCGACGATTCGGTTTTTGCGGACGGCTGTGAGCATGACGATCTAGAGGAAATCGGCAGACGTACGCTTGACAACGGTGTAGCTGTTTCGCTTGATAGTGACAGGACAATGAAGATTAGCTGCGAGAGTGGAATACCACCTTCCGTCTTGAGAGTGTTAGGACTTAAAAAAACCGCAGACGCGCTCGAAGGGAAGGAAGCGGGCAAGGTGCAATCATGAGCGGAGAAACCAAACGGCCGTATGCACAGGTAATGCCGATTGCCGAGAAGCTACAAGAGCGATTCGCGCCACTCTGCGAGCCGGATCGGTGCGTCATTGCTGGCAGCCTGAGAAGACGTAAGGCCCTAGTCGGTGATATGGAATTGGTCGTTTTGCCGAAATGGAATGTCGAGAAAAATCTATTTCACCAAGAGGTTGGTCGATATGCTCCCTTGTTGGGATACCTTGACGAACTGTTGGCCGCTGATGTAATACAGCACGGACCAGCCAAACGATGGGGATCTCGATACAGAAAGTTTGTGATGACCTCCACGACAGGGATAAATTACGCGGTCGATCTTTACATTCAGCACGATCTTTCGACATGGGGTGGCAGCCTCATGATCCGCACTGGTAGCAAGAATTTCTCCAGCCGTATGGTGATGCAGAGGCAACATGGCGGTTACATGCCCAACGGCTGGGAAGGCGGCAAGATCTTCAGAGACAAGCGCGGAGAAGTGGTCGACACAACCGAAGAACGCATGGTATTCGATGCGTTTGGGATGGATTGGATAGAGCCGGAGGATAGACGATGATCGGCGGTAGAGTACCAGTGTCAGAAGATGGACCACCAACGAACAACCATTCGAAGATCGTGGTGCTGTGTCCCGTCTGCGATTGGGACGCAGAGCGGTGGATAAAAGAGTTTAAGACGGGCGATCTCTCCAGAGTCGCTTGCATCGCAAGAAATGGCGTGAAGCGAAAATGCAACGAGTCGGGCAAGGGCAACAAGCCAAGCAAGGATCACCCATTTGTAAAAGGATAGGATTATGAAGAGATTAGAATACCAAACCATCTACACGCGCCAATCACTATTCGGGGATGTGGTGCCAGTTGTAGCAAACCCCACAGATACGCCATTGATTTATGTTGGCAAAAAAACAGGCATCCTGGGGGACATATACGCCGCTATGCCAGCCGCAGCGCGACTAATCGAGCCGTTCGTTGGCTCTGCGTCTGTGAGCCTGTCAGCCCCGTTTAATTCATTCCTGTGTGCCGATATGAACGCGGACCTTATCAACCTGCACCGGATGATACAGTCAAGCCCAGATGAATTGATCTACATGGCAAGTGAGCTATTCGACTTTGGCAATACGCAGGAATTGTTTTATAGCCGTCGTGATGAATTCAACGCCGGAACCGACCCAATGCATAGCGCCGCGTTGCTTCTTTACCTCAATCGCCATTGCTATTGTGGGATGATGCGCTATAACCAAAAAGGGGGGTTCAATGCGTCATTTATGGTTCGCCCAACGGTCTACTTTCCAAAGAATGAGATCCGCACATTTTCAAAATGGAGCAATAGCAACGATGTGCATTTTGTTCATCAAGATTTTAGGTCGACAATAGACGCCGCCCAATCTGGTGATGTGATTTACTGCGATCCGCCGTATGTGGCCATGAGCGAAACGGCCAACTTTACGGGGTACGTGTCGGGGGGATTTGGCCCAAGCGATCAAACGGATCTGGTAAGCGCAATCGAGAGTGCCCAAATGCGTGGTATAACATCCGTGGTGTCGAACAATGATACCCCAGAAGCGAGGGAGCTATACGCCGGAGCCGATGAAATTATCACGGTGGGCTCTCCGCAGGGGATTGCAAATGCAAGCCAGAGCGAAAGCCCCAAGACTGAGATACTAGCAATCTTCGCGGGGGTGTAACATGGCTAAAAAAGTGATTACCCCAAGCGAAGATCAGATTGTAGAATTCATCGTGGGTAGCCTCGGCTACATGCCCACACAGAAGCAGTACAACGCGGCCAAGCCAAAAATCTGGAGAGATTGCATTACGATGCGAAAGCATGGCACTCTCAATTGGATAAAGGTCCGGCGTCTCGTTCAATCCCGTATAGGGAAAAGCAAAAAGAAGCCACCACACGGCGTGATAGTGCCGAGTGAGAAAATGATACTAGAGAAGCTGCTAACAGAGTTTGAGAGCCTGCCCAGCATCACGGAGTTTGATCAGGCGAGGCCGAGGGGATGGCGATCTGCCAGCCAGCTCAACAGGTCTGGCGAAATTGACTGGAACGCAATCAAGCAGCGTGCTAAGCACATGATCGAATCTGCGTGTGCCCCCCCCCTCTGCGAAAACATAGCGACTAGAAAGATCAAAATCGCTGTGACGCTGCAAACGAAGCGATTGTCACAAGGCACGATAAAAGTTTGCGAAGCTTGCTATGAACTAGAGATGCAGGAGCGTGAGCGATTGCGCACCGCTGGGAGGTCAAGCACTGGCGGCAGGGAGTTTGCCATGGCGCGATCTGGGCAAATGTTCAGGCGTGCGCTTGGGTAGAATGAAATGTAAGCGCGCTTACCGCGCTCAGACTGCCCGCGCTGGTAGAATTCCGTCTAAATAGTTAAATTATTTAGACGGGAAGACATGAGCGAAGAAAATCAACAGCAGCCGCGAAAAACAACAATGATCCGAGCTTTCGAAAAAACACGAAAGCTCCTTAGGTTGGCCGCGGCTGAGCTAGATACAACAATGATTGATGCTTTACATATAGCGGTGAGCGAATTGCTTTCGAGGCTCAGAGACGAGGAAAGTTCCAAGTAGGTAGCCAGTAGTCACAACAACTGAAAATAAAAAGGCTGCACACCTCGTCAAAGATGTGCAGCCAAAATAGCGACAAATCGGATCGCTACATTGGGAAAGTCGTAGAAGGACTTAGCCCGAGGGTTATGATACCATAACCCGCGTAGTCATTCAAGCCGTCGCCAATAATGCGTCGGTTTTTTTTTATTGGCGTAAAGGTGGGATGATGAAAGTTGGCGATACAGTGAAGGGCCGTCAAGTCACACAGATTTGGCCGGATAAAAACAAGATGGAATTGTCCTTCCCGCGCATCGGGAAGGACGGAAAAATCAGATCGGTAATTGTGCCGATCTGGAATGATAGCAAGACTGGTGGAGGACGTAGCAAATGACGGTCAAAACAATAGGGGCTTTGAACGTGGCTGGCGGTGCTGGCAAAACACCGATGACGCTATGGCTGGCTGCTGTCGCTGCCAGACTCTACGGTGAAGATATCCCCGTTTTTGTTGTTGACTTGGACGCACAGGCCACGCTAACGGAGTTAGTTGCAGCCAAAAACGATATCGACGTCAACGGCCAAGCAAAAGAGTTTTACGAAGGCACTCATATCGCCGATTGCGCACAACTGGTAACAATGTTCAACCATCAATTTTGGTTCGTTGCCAATGATGTATCTGGCGAGGCGCTCGACCGCATCGACACCACAGAACAGTTGAAGGCGATACTGTCTGAGTACGATGAAGATTTTATTTTGGTGTGCGATTTGCCGCCGCGTCAGTCGCGGGTAGTCGAAAACTTCGTCAATGTTGCAAACGGGATATATTGTCCCGTCACAGCGGATCAGAAAGGGCTAAACGGTTTTAAACGAGCCGTGGCAATGGTCGAGACAATGGATCGCTACCCCGTGTTTCACGCCATCGGCACGAAGCACGAGTCACACATTAGACGTAAGCGAATAGCCATAAAAGAAGCGCGCGAATTTTCTAAAAGCAAAAAGCTGCCTTTTCGGGATCCGCTGCCACTTATGCGAGGCAGTGACTACGATCCCGATCTGGAATTACTCAAACTCTTCCACGATGATGCAGTATCGTTTCTCCGGCAGGTGATCACATGAACAATATGGAAAAGCTGAAAGATGATCAGGGTGGAAAGTCAAAAATAGCTGGATTAAAATCCAAGGGTGCAAGCGGGGCGAATGTAAAAACGTTTCCCGCTGGCACGCAATTAAAAGAGCATGAATTCTCAAAGCGGTTACCAGAGCGCACTCCAGAGCAACAAGCATCTTTGGATCTAGACATCGGGACAAGCGGAGTTAACGAGCCGCTCACAATGTTTGAGGGTGACATACTGTGCGGACGCCATCGCTACAAATCATGCATCAAGTTTGGTCTAGCAATTCCATATGTGATTTTTGAGGGAACCAGAGAAGATGCCAGCCTTTTGGCGCGCTCATCGAACTCAAATTCTCTTGTGCAGTACACCAAATCACAATTGGCTATGTCAGCCGCAATGGATGAAGATGTTCAAGGTCTTTTCCAGATTGCAGCAAAGAAAAAGAAAGCTAATTTGGTGAGTAATTCCTCTGAAATGGAATTTTTTCCAATTCAGGGAACAGCGATAGAGTTTGCATCAAAATTGTACGGTGTAAACGAGAGGTACATAAGAAAAGCGCGTTCAATATTCGACAAAAATAAGGTCTTGTCAAAACTTGTTTTCGATGGAGAAATGACATTATCCCAAGCCGACGCAGAGATCAACCCAAAGCCATTTGCACTAGTGGACCCAACGCCGCAAAAACGATTGACCGAAGCTATCAAAGATTGGCGCAAGTCGATACCAGATGATTACGTTGACGCAGCGATAACACACATGCAGAAATTCAACGAAGAAATCACCAAAAAGTAACACAATAAAAAAACGGCTCTGAGTTGATGGTACTACATCGACCCAGAGCCTAACCGCAATCGTCACCGAGCGACAAAAGAGGCTATCGAAATAATATCACGCGCGGATCTATTCGCGTGAATCCTCTTCAATCCTCTTGACGATTCTAAGCGAAATGCGAGGGATCGCCATGAACCAAAAACCACAGAATAACCACAATCGAATACTGACAGATGGCTTCGTTCTTCTATCGATCTTTCTCGCGATAGTGACGGGCTTACTAATCCTCTACGCAGGAATTCAAGGCGTAGTTTGGGATCCTATTTCACGTCCATGGCCTCTGGTAATTACGGGAATGCTAATTATATCTGCATTCATGAGCGCGAATGAGGATGCCCCGCGTGCTGATTTTTTCGAACCCGTTCCCAACCGATCGCGCAGCCCACGGAATGGGAAGACAATCAATCTGAACCTACGCGAATTGGGGATCGAGTTGACGATCGATATTACCCCGATGCAACCCCATTGCCTGGGGTTGATGGCATAAGGGGAACTGAATACGCTAGCGAGATTAACAACCCCGTCCCGAAGCCAGCCGCAACTGTTCGGATTGTCATGGTTGGCAATCAACGAATACCAGTGATAGAGGATCAATTATGAAAGCAATCGGAAAATTTTTAAGTAGCGTCATGTTGGTAATCGTGATTTACATTGGTGTAAACGCCGTGCTGCATCGCGATACGAACGATAGAATCATATCTCATCAGGCGGCGTTGGCCTTGCAAGTTAAAGCTGAGCGGTCAGCGTTGCGCACTGCATTCATAGCCGATATGTTTAATGGTATTCGTGTTGTATCGTTGCCAATAGCTCTGTTCTTTGGTGCGCTTGGCGTGATTGCAATAGGTTTTGGTGCAGGTCATACGCAGCGTGTTCAAATCAACAATAAGCGGCTGACATACCAGCCACATGCTAACGGTAGATCGCCTATTGTAGAAACGTCTAATGGTCTGCTTTTAGACACGGCCACGGGCATATTTCATGACACCGTGAACGGGAATTCGCATGGCAACGAATATACACCACAGCTAATAAATGGACTCACGACAGCAGCCAATTTGGCTTCGATTGCACAGCATAGCAGCGGCAAGGCAAACGCCGCTATGACGAAAGGCGCGGTCGGGCATTATGGTGTTGCACCAGTAAACACACGGCGTCAGATTGCTCAGCCTGAACCGATGCAGATTGAACAGATGCCAGATAGATCGAAAATCTCTTTTGTCCAGAACGTAGAGCAATTGATTACGCTCTCTACACCGGATGAATACGTCGTTGGACAGAACCAAGAAACGGGCGCAATTATATCTATGATTCTGTCAAAGCACGTACACGCCTTGATAGCCGGATCAACGGGTAGCGGTAAAACACAATTAGCCCTTACGTTAATGGCGATGTTAAAAACGTTCGGCGTTGATGTGGTTGTGATAGATGGTGCCCAAGGGGGCGATTGGAGAGAGTATGATGATATGGGTGTTATCGAATGGCACAACGGATACGACGAAAATGGCGATTGTGTAGTTGGGGGGTATCTGTCAGAAATCGAGAAACTAATGGATCGAAGATTGTCGATCGTAGGCGAAACAAGATCGCGCAACATTGGAACGTACAACGAGCGTCACCCCAATGAACCCATGAGTCGCGTAACGTTCTTTCTTGAAGAGTTGGGATCTATGGTTGAAGGGCTAAACAAAAATAGCCCTGAAATTATATCCCTGAAGCGCATCATACGATTGAGTCGAAAGGCAGGTATATCTATATTTATCATAGACCAGACGCCAGATAGCAATGTCTACAGCCAAACCGTATTGGGGCAGTTGCGCGTATTCTGTTTTCAACTATCTGCATTTGGTGCATCCGTGATAAAGATGCATACGGGGGTTGCGGAAACATTAGACAATGGGGAATTTATCGACTACACCAATACCGTGTACAAAACGGTACTAGCCGAAGATCGCTTTCCGTTTGATGCTCTGGGTGCGAATAGCTCCGCATACTTTGGTGAACTGGTTCAGGCTCACGCGAAGGGTGGTTCAGGGGGGGGGGATGGTGGTTCAACTGGTTCAAACCAGTTTGGTGAACCACCTGAACCACTTGTCGAACCGCCCCGAATCGATCCTTACAACATTAGCGATGAAGCCGCAGAGTACATTACTACTGTATTCGATAATCTTCAAAGCTGGAACAAAACTTGGAAAAGCGTGGGAGTGCCCAAAGGTACAAAAACAATAGAAATAAAACGCCGGCTTTCAGAAATGGGGTATGTGTAAATGAGCAATTACGAAATGCGTCATTTGATGGATTACTTGGATCGCTATGTTCTTGGTCCGATAAATTACATTGATCGGATAGAAGGGATCGTTCGTGGTCTAATTTGGGGGGACGCGCTTACGGGTGAGAAGATCGGGATCGTTCGCATTGATCGCGGAGGATCCCACACTTTAAACGAACTAGAGGAAATATTGGGTGAGCGAGGGGTAAAAGTTAGAGGCCGAACACATAACCATCACAGCATGTACGCAATTGTGAAAGGTCGCCAAAAACGATGGTTCTATTACATCGCACAAGCCCACGGGATAAAACTAAGCACGCCCGTACCAAGCGAGTACATATCGAGTCGGCGCACGCCCGTCCCAAGCTGGGCAGAAAAAGCCGCAGAGCGTAAGCGTAGCCAAAAGCCAAAAACAAAACTTGGGAAAGTGCGGGAGTGGTTGAAGGACAATTGAAAATGAAATCACTTAGGCTGGATGCCTACGATTTGGGGGAACAAATGAAAATATTATCAGGATTCGCGGGGTTGTTTTTTGTTGGATTAGTCGGATGGCGGATCGGCGCAACGCTAACGCCGGATGCGGTTGCATTGGCGATCGGCGTGCTCTTCGGAATGCTGGCAGGTATACCGGCGTTTTTCATTCTGCTAGCGTCAGCGCAACAGCAACCGATCCAGCAGCAGCGGCAACCATACCAGCCACCACAGCCTATATTCATCCTTCCCGAACGCGCTCGGCTGAGTGCTCCCATGATGCGAGGTCACCAAATAGCGGACCTGATGCGACAGTCGAAAATCAGTATGCAATGTGTCAGTGCATCAACCGATGGCGAACGATCCATCTATGATTTTGCACCGATGATCGGGACGAAGGTATCTATTGTCAGCAGGTTTGTTGAGACTCGATTATCACAATTGCTCGACTCAGATTTTCGAGCGGCGCGGGCGGGTTCGATGATTCAGATTTTCGAATATCGGCCACAAAATGCAACGGCTGAAATTGAACGTGAACAATTGTCGGTTCGGAATGATAATTGGTAGCCACCATACGCAATCACGGCACCTGTCGCACTCGGCACGGTGTCGTTTTGCTTGCGTGGCGATTGTCACGGCTTTTTTGTTGCGCTAAATGTGACAAATCTGTCAGTTTTACGAGTTTTCGAAATTGGGGGTTGACACCTTGTTTGATTAATGATACAATTCAATCAAGTCAGTAAAACATTAATCAATCAGGAGATAAAATCATGTCAGCAATTCAAACGTTCGAAACAAAAGCAGCGGCACAGGATGAAGTTAGCAAGATGCAAGGATGGAATACTCAGATCGTAGATGTCCAGCGCGAAGGATTCCACGCAGACGATTACGACGGTAATGGAGAGTTGATTGTCGATTATGTGATTTGCTGCAATGGCAACTTGCACTTAATGGAGGATGGGTTTGTTAACTAAGCATGGCGGCGCTCGTCGCAAGTCCCGCCCCGCTGACCAGCGGGGCGGGGCGGGGCGGGGCCAAGGCCGCAAGAAATCGACACACGCAATCAAGGCTGGGCAAAACCTGATTGCCGAAGTGTCACAAGGTGAAAATCCGATGATCCTACCGTCTGCATTCGACGTCACTTTCAAGGATAGCCACACGATAATTTTGACGTGCGACGAGTACAAAATAGCGATACACATATAGACAAAACAAAAGCCCCGACGATTCGCAAATCGTCGGGGCTTTTGTTTTGTGTGAAAGATTTTCGAGGGACAGAGCGCCTATACTACTGCCGAGTTTGCACCACCCACGCGGCCTTGGTTCGTCCGAAAGCAATCGAGTAAACTTGCCTCCTGCGCGCATCTACACTCCGACTCTCCAATCGAGGCGCTATAGAGCGATATCGCTGTTGCTAGTGCCGATACAACCAGCATGATTACCAGAAGCACGCCCGCCTTTGTCATCATGACTAGTTCGCGATGAACGGCATGTATATCTTATTTTCGGTTATCACTT